>JAEEGL011289774.1_pt1 | contig 11064 bp, 1 predicted proteins | sample 9134231 | NCBI WGS metagenome assembly JAEEGL01 (sample SAMN16246548, study PRJNA631951) | gut metagenome | biome: gut microbiome; feature: rumen; material: fiber-attached | host: Bos | place: Iran: Karaj | collected 2018-10
AATCCCCAATCCCCATGAAACAATTATTATATATTTTTTGAAAATTTAAAATAAAAATAATTAAAAATAATATATATTAATAAAATATAATTACTTAATATTATTTTTTATTTATTTTTTTACAATTATATTTATCTAAATAATTCAAAATTTTCATATTTAAATTGACGATGGTAGAAAAACCAATCAAATTATTATTATTCTTTTGCTTTTTTTTTTCATTTACAATATCAGAAACAATACCAAGTACAATAAATTATAAGGGAAGTAAATTTAGTGAACATTATTCAGGGCCCCAAACATTTCAAATTAATTTTGAAAAGGCCTTTGAATACATACATATCAAAGTAACATCCGATACTGAAGGAACAAATCCAATAGTATTAATGTCAAGTGAAGATCAAACTTGTAAAAATCAAAGAAGATTAATGACTTTACAACCATATAACGCTATAAATGTATTTTTTAGACAAGCTAAAGTTCCAAAAAGTGTGGAATATGTATGTATTGAATTTCCACAAAAAGACTCTGATAATATTGGATATACTTTAGAAATTATAGATGAGAAAATTTGCCAACTAACATTAGGTGAACAATATAGTTATTATGTAGATGAAAAAAGTACTAGAATGCAATTCCAATTTTCTTATGATTCAAGTTCACTTTTAAGAAGACTTTCAACTGTTTTTAATATTAACTTTTGGGTTAAAGGCCAAAGCAATCCAAAGGTAAATCCTATAGAATCTTTAGAATCAAAAGAATTTGATTATGGTACTCTATTTTCTGGGGAATATACAGGAGGAAAAGATTATATTGTAAGTATTGAAGCTGAAGAAGGAGATTATATCACAGTTGGAAGTTTAATAATTGATGATGGAGTATCTAAAGAATTAAAAGTTAATGATTTAGAAATAATGGGTTTATTAAAAAAAGATGAAAATGAAATATGTTTCCCAATTAAAACAGATTCTAATTTAAATGGTAAACTTTTAAGAATTAATGGTAATGCATTTACAAAAGATGTAATAACTTATTTTAAACATGGTGGAATAATGAATACAACATCATCTAAAATGATAGAAAATGGACTTATTGAAGATATACTATTATATAATGAATACAATTCTGAAGAATATTCATATTGTTTAAGACATATATTTAAAGAATCAGATAGAATTGATATTATATATTCTTTACAATTAACATCAAATAGTATTAATAATTTAAATCAATTTATATATCCACCTCAACTCCCTGGTGTTATATATAGTCATTATCTACTTAAAGGAGAAGTTGCAGTATTCCTAGGAATGAAACCAAAAGAAGGTGCTAAAGAAATCAATTTTAATATGAAAGCAATAAAAGGATTTCCTGATATGCTTTTCGATAAATGCTTAACTTTCCCCAATTGCGTTTACAATTCAGAGCAGTTTAATTATGCAGCAAATCCAGAGCATTCAAACAGAATGACTGTATATAGTTATTATATAGATGAAGAAAAAGAAGAATTTAAAGATTTTAATCCTCTTACTTCTTTTCAACCTATATTAATTGTTAAATGTGTAAATGGAACATATGATGAAGAATTAATGAAATCAGAATTTTGTCAATTTGAAACTTCTATTTTTACAAATAAAGATAGAATGAATATTATTGAAGGAGAAACTTTTAGTCAATATTTATTAAACGGAGAAGAAGATTTATATACTATAAATATAGAAAATCAACAATCTTTAAAAAAAGTATATTTAGATTTAATTGTTTTTAGTGGTGATGTTGATTTTATAATTGAATCAACTGATTCAGAAGCTCATAAATATTATATATCTAATAAAATATTTTATAGCATACATGTCGGTCCTAATTCTAAAAAAATTGATTTTCGAGTAAAAGCATATAAAAATTCATTTTATTTAGTCCAACATCAATTAGTTAAAGATATGTATAATTATGAAGAAGCAAAAGATTTAAATAGAATTGAATCAGGAGTTAATTATATTCAATCAATATTTTATGGAGAAGATGCTTCTTTCAAAAAAAATATTTTATTCAAAAATTTAAAATTTGATACTAAATCACCATTTTTAGTAAGTTTTTATTCACAAAATTGTAGATATGTTGTAACACGTTCAATTGCTCCTTCAAATATTGAAGCCATTCCAATAAATGATAATTATGGACAAATTATAATTGATGAAAAAGATCCATTTTTTACTTCTGATAAATATTTATTTACAATTGATATAATATCAGATGATAAATCAAATTATGACAATAAATTATGTGTATTTTATTTAACTGGCTTAGAAATATCAAATTCAGATACTGGTTATGAAAGATCAATTTCAGTCAGTGATGGTATACCTCAATATTATATTTTTACAAAACAATATCCATTTATGAAATATTCTTTTCATCTAAGTGATGTAGAAAATCCTGTTATTATTAACTTTAATTTAATAGATAAAGCTCCTTATATTGTTAAAGTTTATTTCGGTTATGTTGAGAAAGTACAAAAAACTATTTATAGAAATGAAAATATATTATTACTTCCTTCTATGTTAAAAAAAGAATGTGTCATTGAAGATGAAGTTTGTACAATAAATTTAAGTATAGAATTAGAAAATAAAGATGATGATATTCAGAGAAAATTAGAAACAACTATATACCAAGTTAAAGGAACCCCAATATATTTAGAAAAAAACGTAGTTAAACAAGATCTTTTATTTGGAAATGAAAGAAAATTATATTATTTAGATATAGGAAAAGAAGATACTGGAGATATTACTGTTGATTATAAAAGAGGAAGTGGTTATATTTATGTAAAAGTTGTTAATAAAACAAATAGTACTGAATTTGATCCTAATGCTGATTGGCGTGGAATTTATGAATTTCCCAAAAACAAAGAAGAGTCCTTAAAATATGAAACTTATCTTAAAAAAATAATTATAACACCTGAAGATACTCAATTTTGTGATAATGGATGTTATTTATTAATAAGTATAGTAAATTCATATTATAGAAAAAATAATGAAAATGATGAAAATATTAAATATCTTCCTTATAGATTTACTATAACTCCAAGAATAACAAAAGCTGAATATTTATTTAAAACTGAATCAGTTCCAATAATTAAAATGAAAGTAAATGATTTTGTTGTTGGAAATCTTTATCCAACAGATGAAAAAATATATGAATTTTATCAAGTAACTTTACCTTTTGAATCAGAATATATATATATAGATTGGCAATCTGATAAATCTACAGTTCTTATAAATGTAGGTGATAAAAGGCCAACAAATAAAGAATATGATTTTAGATTTAATTCAACTGGATATGATACTACTTTTAAAATAACTAAAACACAAATTATTAATAAGTTAGAGACAAATATTACTAGTTTAAGAAATGTTATATTAACAATAGGAATATGGAATTGCGAAGTTGATACATTATATACATCTGTTTATGCGTTTAAAATTTCAATGCCTCCATCATATTATATGTCTGAAACAATAGAATCATTTGAAATACATCATATAAGGGCAGATCAAAAAATTCAATGTGATCCTTTCGATTATAGTGATGGAGTTTATGCATGTATTTTTGCTGTTGTTTTTGATGAAAGTGATACTAATAGTAGTCTAGTTGTATATCCTAGGTCTCAGAGTGAAAATGTACATATTAGTTATATGGGAGAATTTTTAGATGCTGAACGAATTGAAAGAAATGACTTGTTATATATTGCTTCTGAAATGAGTAGTTTAAATGACAATACAGAATTTAGTTCAGAAAATAGCCCATTTATGTATGTTGATACAATAGATAGAAGCAAAAGTCTATTTTTCGCAGTATATTCAGAAAAATTGACCAAAATTGAGGTATTATCATCCACTTATCAATTATATGATAAACAAACTTTAATACCTAATCCAAGTACAGCCCAAATTTTCGCATTAGGTAGTAAAACAATTGAATTAAATTTCGAAACAACAAAAGATTTATTAATTAATATTGTTTCTCTCTCAGGTGAAGGAGCTTTCTATTGGAATACAACAGAAGAAGATTTTATGCAATATTATTTAAATGGATTTGAAGATAGGCTTACTTTAACTTCAGCAACAAGTGTAGAAAAGAATAAACTCTCTCATTTGATTGCACGTTCACAAACATTTGTTGAAAATAATAAAATCCCAGGATTTGTTTTTTATATGACTTTCTATCCTAGAAATAATGATTATAATATTGATCAATTAAAAGTTGGAAGAGCTACTGAATTTAATTATAGAGAACCAAAATTCCCACTAAATTTCTATACAAGATTAACAGATAAAGAAGTTTCAGTGAGTTTAACATTTTATAATTATTATATGGATAAAGGAGAAAAATTATCATATGATAATAATTTATATCAAATTTGGGGAAAAATTTTAACAGAAGAAGATGCAATGAATGCCAGATTTGATGAATATTATAGACCATCAAATGATAAGTATTCTGTAAAAGGTTCTGTTGATGGACCTTTTGCAACATTATTCTTTAGTTCTGAAGATATTGAAAAATTCGGAATTGTTGAAGAAGAACATCCAACATTATTCTTCTCTGTTGATATAGATAACCAAACACAACATAACTTCAAAGAAATTGATGTAGAAGTAAATTTATTAAGAGAACAAATTGATAATGAAATAGAAGTAGTTACTTCTGAAAATGTTTATTATCATGGTAAATTAGCAAATGATAAAAATAATTCTTCTCCTACTTTTATATATAAAATAAGAACTGGAAAAACAAATAGTTATATGAGAATTGAATTTTCAGCTAATAGTGATTATGTAAAATATGGTGTAACTAAAGATGCAAAAGAAAAAACAAATTTCAAAGAATTAAAAGACTTTGAAGAAAAAGACTTAAAAGGTAGAAAGATTATCACTTTCCAAATACCAACTTTAGATGAACCTTATTTATATTTAATAATTTATAGTGATAAACAAATAGAGCCAAAATTATCTAACTTTATTTTTAAATATATGAATTCTGATAATAAATTTGACTTTGTAGATTTCACAATGGAAAGTGAAGAATTAGAAGTTCAAACATCTGAAAATAATGGAGGAAAAACATATACTATTTCATTTTATCCTATTGAACATCATGATGTAAGCTATTATATAAAAGGAATATATCATAATGATATAATAGAAGGAGAAAAGAAAGATACCATTGCTATATCTGAATCAAATGGATATAATTTACTCATAGAAAATCCTGAATTCGATGGTGAATCAAAAATAAGTGTTTCTTTAGAAGATGTAAAAGAAGAAATAGATTATATTAAAGTATTAGCAAAAATTAATTTTGATACAAATAAACAATTTTTATTATATGAGCCATATACCATCAATGGAGACGAAGGAAATTATACTGGGGATTATGAACTTATTCCTCCTTCAAAAGAATTAATAACTCTTAAATATGATTCAGAAAAACAAATATATAAAGGAAATGCAAAAAATGCAAATAAAATTCAAACATATAAAATAAATTTGGATAAAACTTCAGATTATATAAATATCCAATTAAGTTCAAATGAAAACTTAAAAAATAAAGTTATGTCTATTTCAAGTAAAGAAAATGCAAAAGATAATAGAATTCAAATAATTCAATTAGGTAATGAAAAAAGCGCTAATATATGGATTAAAAAAGAACAATTAGAAAATAATATTTTATATGCAACAGTAGAATGTGATATTAAAGAAAATGAAAAATGTAATTATTTAATGGACTTTTCGGGGTATGATTATATTTTAAAGAATTCATCGGATTTTAATTATCAATATTCTGTTGATGAAAAAAATAAAGAAATGAATTTTAAAATAATGAATGATAAAAGTTCAGGAAATAATAATATATTAACTATAATTGCAACTGGTGAAAAAGAAATAGAATTAATTTTAAAAGATGAATCAGGAAAAGAATATAAAAATGATAAAAATAGAAATTTCAAAGAAGGTAGTGTAATTATTGAAAAATTATCAGGAAATAGTGATTACTTCGATTTAACAGTTATAGCAGAAGAAAGAGATTTTATTACTATTGGAAGTAAAATAATTACAGGTGAAAAATCAGATATTATTGAATTGGAACCAAATGGATATGAAATAAGTGGATATTTAGAAAGAAATATACTAGAAAAAGAATGTTATTTAATTCCCGAAAAAAATTCTGAAAGCCAATATTCTTATATTGTAGCAAGATTGAATAAATCAGCAGAAATAAGCTTCAAAGATATAGATTATAATGATATAGAAAAAACAAATGAAATTGTTACTAAGGGATATTATACATATATTTATGATTATAATGATAATCAAAATAAAAGAAAATATATATGTATTGGATTACCTAATGAAGAACAATTTTATTCTAATTCTCTTATATATTATTTACAATTAACTCAACCAACAAATAAAGTAGGAAGAACTAATACATATTCTCCTCAAATAGGAGGAATAATTTATCCCAGAATTATTAAAAAAGGTAGTTATGCTTTCTTCAATGGTATAAATTTAGATGGTCTTTTACATCCTATAATATATAATATGATAACTAATGAAGGTGTTCTAAAAATGTATATGTATAAATGCACTAATTATCCTTTTTGTGAAATTGATTTCAATAATGAAAATTCAGAAAATGATGGAACTAATAAAACAGAATTAATTAGAATTAATGAATTAGATCACCTATCAACATGGCAAAATATGGAAGAAGAAAAATATAATTCTCCTATTGATCTTGTACAATATATTATGATAGTAAAATGTGAAGAATTAGCTGATTCAGAAACAGATTTTTGTCAATTCCAAACATCAATATATGGAACAAATGATACTGTTTATTTATTAGAAAGAGAATCTTTCTCTCAATATATTTTTAAAGAAAAAAAATCTCAATATATTATAGATTTATCAGAAGAAAAAGCAGTTTCAAAAGTTCATATAGATGTTTTAGTTGTTAGTGGAGATGTTGATATAAATTTAAGTGGAAATGATAATCAAAGTATTTCTCCTCATAAATATTATTTATCAAATAAAATATTTTATAGTATAAGTATTAAAGATAATAGTGAAATAAAAAATATAGTTGTTAAAGTGGAAGGAAAAGTAGATACTTTTTATATTATAGAATATAAATTAGTAAGAGATGAAACTGAATTAACTAATGATATTTATTCTGGAATTAATAATTTAGTTCCTTTTTCAAGAGATAATGACCAAAATAAAAAAGTAATAAATATTCATAATAGTAAAGCATTACCTAGTGAATTCTACTTTGCAAACTTCCATTCATTAAATTGTAAATTTGAAATAATTAGAAATGATAATAATAATAGGATGGAATCATTTGTAAATTATGCACAAAATACAATTACAAGCGATGAAATTAAAGATAAAGATACAATTTCTTATAATATAAATATAAAAGAGGTTGATTCCTCTAAATATGATAGTAATATGTGTATGTTATATGTAAGTAGTTTAGAAATAGCACAAGATAAATATTCTGAATATCAAAAAGAAATATTAGTAAGTGAAGGAATAACTCAAAGAGTAGTTTTTACAAGATTAAAAAAAATAAAATATATTTATCCAGTTCCTGACAAAGAAAAAAATATAGCTATTTTCTTCAAAGTTATAAATCCTGCTAATTATTCATATATTATAACTTTTAACCATAAAATAGGAAAACAGAATTATTTTTATTCAAATAATATCGATTTTATTTCTAAGGAATTAATAACTGAAGGCTGTTGGGAATTTGACTTATGCAATATAGTTTTAACAATAGAAACTAAAAGTAATGAAGAATATACACCTGATTTAGAAATTTCTATTAGGCAAATAGATAATAATCCATATTATTTATCTAAAGGAATTGTTAAGCAAGATTTTGTACCAGCAAGTACTTGGCTTAATTTATTCACTACTCTTGGAAAAGATGATAATGGGTATATTAATGTTAATTTCGCTAGAGGGAGTGGATTAATTTACGCTAAAATAGTTTCTATAAATGGAGAAGCAGATGAAGATCCAGATTGGAGACAATATAAATTCCCAAAAACTCAAGAAGGAACTTTAAAATATGATTTTTATAATAAAAAAATATTATTCACAAAAGAAGATACAAGTATATGTGATGATGGATGTTATTTATTAATTTCTCTACAATCTTCAGCTATTGGTAATCTTGATGAACAATATAGATTCCATTTATTTTCTATTACAGTTGAACTTATTCCCGATGGAGAATTAAAAAAAAATGGACCTATTATACAAATTGAACCTGAAGAATATATTATAGGATCTTTCAATGATTCAGAGAGAATAAAAAATAAAGATATGTATGAATTTTATCAAATTAATATACCTTATGATGCTGATAGAGTAGAATTTGATTGGCAATCTGATTCATCTAAATTATTAATAAATATTGGAGAGGAAAGACCAACTATGGATAATTCAGATTTTAAATTTGAAAATAGGTATGATACAATATTTGAAATATCAAAAGACAAAATAAAAGAGAAATTGAAATCAAGCAATACTATTGCTAATGCATTTATTACAATTGGAGTTTATACTGAAGATATGGAAACTAATTATGGAACAGCTTATTCATTTAGAGTACATTTTTCAAAGAATTTAAATATATATAAAATAAATTCAGATCAAAAAGCTTTATGTAAACCAGATTCTATTGAAAATAATCAATATAGATGTCTCTTTATGATTGCTTATGGTGAATTAGATTTTATATATGATTTAATGATATATTCTCAATCTCAATCATTGTCAGGAGTTACATATATGTATGGAGATTTTATAACAAAAGAAATATATGACCAATTAGATATAGATACTTTAAAAGATAAAATTCCAAAGGAAGAAACAGCAAGATATAATACCAAAAAAGATAATTTAGATTTTATTTTCTTAACTTTTTCTGACTATGAAAGCCACTTATTTATTAGTGTAATTTCTGATAAACCTGATATTATAGAATTTATAACATCATTTAAAACATTTGATAGAGAATTAAGTCCAAATCCTAGTTCAGTTCAACTTTTTGCAGTTAACAATTATCTAAATATGAAATTAAAATTCAAAACAACTAAACCTCTTATTATTAGTTTAGTATCTCTTTATGGTACCTCAAAAATATATTTTGAAGATGAACCAGAAAGTTCATATATTATTAGAGGAAGAGATGACAGAATATCTTTAGCTATTCCTTATAATAGCGGTAAAGAAGCAATATTAATTGTTGAAGATATGAATAAAGTTAATAATAAAAAAGATGAAGAAAATATAAACTTAATGACGACTATTGAAGATGAAAAAGTAGAAAAGCCTAAAATAGCTTTTTATTTAGAATATTATTTAAGAAGTAATGATTTAAATTTAGATGAAATATATTTAGGAAAAACATCTGAAATTGTTTATAAATCTTCAGATTTACCTCTTTATTATTATGCTAAATTAAATAATATAGAAAATAATTTAAATATTTTCTTTAATTTCCATGATTTAGAATTATCTGATAACAAACAAGATTTTTTAAAAATTAAACCAGATGAATATAGTTTCAAAGCATATATAATAACTCAAAATGATATATATAAACTTAAAACAGGAGAAATTTCAGCAATTAATAGCCCTCAAATATCAGGTATATATGATCCTGCTCTTCAAACAGGACAAATATTATTAACTTCTGAGGACCTTAAAGCTTATAAAGATACTCTTAATCCTACACTTTACATATCTTTAGAAAAACAAAATACTGAAAAAGAATTTAAAAAAATAAGATTAGAATTAACTGCTGTTCAAAAAGATAGTGATATCCCCACAACTGAAAAAATATATCAATTTGGAAGATTACTTAATTCAGATGATATTAATTCTTATAAATTAAATGTTGATAATACTACTGGTGATATGCGTATTCAATTTGCTGCTAATAATAAATATATTGATTTTACTATCAATGAAAAAAAAGGCGAAAAATCAAATTCAACAACATTAAATCCAAAGGAATGGGAAACTAAAGTTGATACTGGTAAAGTATTTGTCACATTTAAAAAACCAGATAAAGAATTTATTTATCTTAATGTATTCTTTAATAGAAATAAAAATAAAAATGATGATTCAAATAATTTAAATAATTATGTATTCAAATATATAAATGCAGAGAGCAGAAAAAATTTCTATGAATATCCATTTTTAAATAAAAATGGCTCTATTGAAGTTAAAATTGAGAATAAATTACAAAATAATAAAAATATAACTAATTTAAATGCTAAATTCAATAAAATTGATAAAGGAAATGTAAATATTGTTTATTCATTAAAAGTTGTAAAAAATAAGAAATTCGGAGAAGGTGAATTAAATGATACTATTGCTTTAAGTAATTCTAATTCTATAGTAAGTCAAGTTCAAAATCAAAATTCTGATAAAATTTCTATTGATATTAATGATATTGGTGATGATAATACTTATGTACAAGTAATTGCACAAATAAGAGATGGTCCTATTATTGAATATGTAGCCTATAACCCTTTTTATCTAAATGGTTATATTCCACCTAAACCTGATAATCCTACTCCTGATAATAAAGATCCAAATAAAAATGACGGTGATGATGATGATGATGATAATAAATTAATTTGGATAGTTGCAAGTGTTGGTGGAGCAATCTTTATAATATTAATAGTTTTAATAGTTATTGTATTGATCTATAGTCGTAAAACAAAAGATCTTTTACAACAAGTTAATCAAATATCATTTGCTGAAAGTGGTAAAAAGGATAATGGCGGTGGTGACGTATTATTAGATGAACAAAATGAATTAAAATAAATTTAGAAAACATTTCAATTAAATAATAAATTCTATTATTATTATTTAGTTATTTAAATTAATTGAATAAAAAAAATATAGTTAAATATATTTTAAAAATTAAATAATTTTTTTTATAAATAAATATTATTTAAAAAAATTAACA
>JAEEGL011794726.1_pt1 | contig 11064 bp, 32 predicted proteins | sample 9134231 | NCBI WGS metagenome assembly JAEEGL01 (sample SAMN16246548, study PRJNA631951) | gut metagenome | biome: gut microbiome; feature: rumen; material: fiber-attached | host: Bos | place: Iran: Karaj | collected 2018-10
AGTATACAACTGGAATAACGCAAATTTTGATGTGGATGTTTTTTCTGCCCCAACCCAGCAGATGGCAATTCGTTGGTTTTGGGAAGAAAAGGGGTTGAACATCAATGCGATATATGGGGATTATCCCGCATTGAAAAAATCATTTTGGATGCCCCAAATTGAATCTTTGGATGGTTGCTATGGTGTTGATTATGAGGATTTTTTCCGTGAATATGACAGCAGGGAAGAATGTATTGAAGCGGCATTGGAGTATGCATTAAGAAATTTGATTTGACTATGCACATAATTGACGCTGATAAACTGATAGAATTCATTGACTTGGGTATTAGGCATTCATCAATAAATTCAATGATAGAGCCAATTAATTCAAATGGTGAATATGATGTTTTATCTGACCTTACAAGACGTTTGGACAGATTTACTCAAAACCATTTAGAACTTATCAAAAAATATGTAATTGAAAATATGATTTGAACTATGGCCAAAGAACGATATGTAAGTTATGAGATTGCGAAACTCCTCAAGGAAAAGGGGTTTGACTGGGGGTGTAATGGTCATTGGTATATTTGGGAGAACTCTAAAACATTTGAGATTTCCTCGTCAACAGACCCGCAAAATTGGAACGAGGTCAAGACTGATTTAGATTGGTTATCTTGTCCTACACAACAGATGGCTTGTGATTGGTTGGAAGAAACATATGGTTTATTTATTAAGATTGGCCGTAGTATGGATATCAATAGTAACTATTACTATAGTTATAACGTACTTGACAAAGACAATACCGGCCAAATAAAAAGTATTCGACCAAGTAAAGAAGAGGCTATTGGAGCAGCATTACTATATTGTCTTAAAAACATCATCTAAACCGTTATTTATCAAAAAGTTATGCAAATGTATATGAAAGAACCATACGTTTCATTCAAGATTGCCAAATTCTTGAAAGAGAAAGGTTTTGATTGGTTCACATTCGGATATTACACTATGGATGATTACGATTCTCCACCATATTTCGGTATTGAGAATTTATGTGCCGACAATTGGAATGGAGAGGTTGATGAGGTGAACGATTTGTGGTTTTCCGCACCAACACAGCAGATGGCTTGCTATTGGGTAGAAAAGACATATGGTTTCTTTATTGAAATTTCTCGAAGTATAGACATTAATGGTAATTATCATTACTTTTATATGATATTGGATAAGACTTGTAAATATGCTTCTTCTGCCACCAGAGATAATGATTATTCAAGTAAATCTGATGCCATTGAATCGGCATTAGAATACGTATTAACTAATTTGATTTGAACTATGACACATAATATAAGTGAACACTATGTTTCGCCTAAAGTGGCGAAATTGTTGGAAAAAAAGGGCTTTAATGAGGCTTGTCGTTGCGTATACCATATAGATGATGACGGGAATGCAACATTTATGGACGTTGAGGAAATTCCTCGTTGGGAAGATTTCCGTGGTGCTTTGAACGAGCAACTTCCCGAAGGTTACATTTCAGCACCAACACAGTCAATTGCTCGTGAATGGATTGAGGTAGTACACAAACTGTTCATTGAGGTTAGGTGTGGCTGTGACGTTTTTGATGCCAAACATTGGACAGGTATTGCATGGTTTGATTTCGACCTGCTTCCTATCGGCAAGGAGGCCATCATTATTCCAGAATCAGACGGAATTATGACATGGGATAAACCGTGGAAAGTTGTTGATGCTGCGATTGAATACGTATTAACTAATTTGATTTGAACTATGACACAGGTGGAGACAAGAATTGAAAGAAATTATTGACAAAGAAAATAAAACGATATGAATTGGAAAGAATATGAAGAAGCATACAGTAAAAGTATAGAGATTTTAGACACTATAGATTTTATGCCGTACATTAAATTGTGTGATGGTTCAGATATTGATATTTTAAGAGAAAAAATGTCAAAAGAATACAATTATACAGAGATTACTAATAATGAATTTATGCAAGGTTGTCTCTTTAATGTTATCGGTGATGATGAATTAATTTCATATCTTATACATAGATATGGTGCCGATATTTCTATTTCTCAAATAAATCAAATTAAATTATACTGCAAAACAAATGATATTCCTAAAAATCAGATTGTAGAAGACTTTATCGATAATCATGATATATATTCAATGACTTTAAGGGAAATCATTGAAGAAGCCATTAAATATGAAAAGACATGAAATAGAAAAATATTTGGATTGTGATAGATGTAAATGGTTAGATGAGAAACAACCGTTATATTGTTCTAAATTTAAAAAAAATCTGATAGAATCAGAATACTGGAATGACGAATATTGCGTAATGTTTGAAGATAAACCTTTAGATACAGCGATAAATGACAAAGAAGAATAAACCAACATATGATAGAAAAACAAAAAATATACGCTATTACTAAACGTAGTTTTGAATTCGATGATATTGGTTACCAGGATTTAATGCCAATAAAATTCTATTCAACAAAAGAAAAGCGAGATAACGCTTTTAAAGAACTAGTTAATGAAGAACGGAAATGGTTTGAAAACTGTAAAAACAGCAAATATAGTAACCCTGATGATTACGAAATCAGTGAAGATACCGATGAATGTCTTGAACTTTATATGGGCAAATGGTGTTATGAGTGGGGTAAAACTGAATATGAAATTGAAGAGTAATGACTAATAAGAAAAAACCGACATATGATGGCGAGTGGGATTGTAGTTATCCTCTTATTGAACCAACTGAAGCAAACCAATCTATTTTGCTTAATGATGAACGTTTCTGGGGCAAAATGTAGTATATTATATATGGTTTTGCACAAAATATCACAAGTAATATAATATTCAAAATAGAATATAATATGATTAAAAAAACAGCAAAAGGGTTTTCACCTCATTTCAACTCCTTTAGCGTTAGTGGAGATAAAATCACCATCCACAAATGCGTGATTGATGCGGCTATTAAACAGGTTAAAAATGACAATGACCCGTTTGAAAGTTACGATAAGTCTGTTGGTAGGCTTGATATACTTGAGGAATTATTGGATGCAATAAATACAGGAATGTCAATTATCAGAAATAAAATGTAAAAATATGAAATATGGGTAAAGTAAAAAATACGAATGACTTTTTAAGGGGAGTTAATTATGGTGTTGAACGTGGAAAAGGGGAAGCATTGATTGAGTATCAGAAAACAAACCCAAATAAAGACCTTCCGTGCAATGATGTATTGTATCGCATCTTTGACCTATGGTTTGAATGTCAGCATAATGACGAGGCAACAAACAGTGTGGGTATGAACAGTTATGAACATTATGCCAATTATATAACTACACATTGGAATAAGACTACTTAGTAGTGACATAGGAAAGCATTTTGTGTTAAATGATACAAATTAACATTGTTTAACAGGTTTAATTTTTTCTATTACAAAAATTGTATCTATCTTTGTATCATCAAACAAAACAAGAGTTAAAAAGAAAAATACAACCTAGAAAGATATGGACGAAGAAAATAAAGTAAAATGTTCTGCTTATGGCAATAATCCACAAGAATGTGAGTTATATCCTGATTGTGATGATTGTAGTGGAAATATCACAAAACTTGATATGACTCAGGAAGAAGAAGAATTATTGATAAAAGATTTATGCAGCAGATTACCGTATAATTGTATTGTAAGTATTGCTGAAGGTGGAATTGATGGGATACAATGGACTGCTGCGACATTAAACTCTTACTTGCTTCATCAAATTATGGAAGAAGATGCATGGGAATACATTAAACCATATCTCCGTCCGATGAGTTCAATGACTGATGAAGAGAAAGAAGAATTAAAAGCATTATGTGACGAAGATTTAAGCGAATTTGCAGGTCATATTATGAAAGGTCATGGGTTGTCTCGTGATGGATTATATATGTTTGATAAATTGAGACAACTTGATTGGTTAAAGAAGAAGATGTTTGATTTCAGAGAATTGATTCCAAAAGGTCTTGCGCTCAAGGCAAAGGAAGACATGTATAACAATTAAACTGAAGAAAGATATGACACAGGAAGAAAAAAATTTAATACTCATAGATTTATGCGGACGATTGCCATACGATATAGTAATAAATGAAGAATATGGAGATTATATCAATGTTAACATCTATAATGCACATATTGAACACTTAATAGACAGAGTTGTATCAGGCTTAGATAAGATGGTGCTTCGTCCGATGTCTTCAATGACAGAGGAAGAACGCAAGGAATATAATGACTTATATTACCAAGTGCCAATTCAGCGCAGTGATGGTAACGCTTATAGAGATACGAAAATGGTGGAGTCATTACATATTGATTGGTTAAACAAGAATATGTTTGACTATCGTGGTTTAATTCCAAAGGGTTCTGCTCTTGAAGCACCAGAAGGTATGTATAACAATAAAACGAAATAAAATTATGGGAGAGTTAGATAAATTCAAAGAGTTACCGCACATCAACAGTCTCTATGAGATAGTTGACGATTGGGGTTATGCGCCAAACCTGTATCATTTTGATGGCGATTGGCATGTTACATGGATTCATTGCGAAGAAGGTGACGGGTTAAATGATTTTGTGGGTGAAACCCCTGAAGAAGCAATAAACAAGGCGTATGAATGGGTTCAGAATGAGTTCAAAATAGACAAAGCAAAGGCATACATTAAAGAATATACGCGGCATTGCAGTAATGAACTTGCACCAAGCGGCTATCATGAATGGTTAACACCAGACAATGCTTTAAGGGCTTGTGAAATAACAGAACAAGAAACACTCAATAAAGTTTGTGAATATCTGTACGATAAATTATACACAAGGGCAAATGGTGCAGAACATTATGTGGCATCAAAAGAAAAGATTACACAAACTGAATTTGTTGACAAATTGCGTGAATACATAGAAGTATAATGATGATAGGTTTTGGGAAAACTTTAAAAGAATGGAAGATATTGATATTTTGAGGGAACTCTACAATAAAAGAATATCGTGTGAGGAGTCGTTGCAGAAAGCAGAAATGCGTGTTGATGAAATTAAGGAAGAACTTTCGAAAGTTAATAGGCTTATCGATTTGTTAGAGGAGGTAGAACTGAAACGCCTCAAAGAAAAAAACGGAGAATGAAAATGAAAACATATTGGGTTGAATATACTTACGAATATCCGTATATCAACGGTGATACCGGTGAAACCGAATTCGAAACTGATTATGATAGCGGAAGATTCACATGCCGTAAACGTGACATCAAGAAAGAGGTCATAAAACGCATTAAAGAAGAATGGGCCGAAGACCCAAGTATAATGGCTGTCGATAACTTTAAAGTGACAATCACTGATTGTTATGAAACAACAGAATATGAAATATGACACAAGATTATGTAACAGTAAAGGAAGAAAAATTTAACATATTAGGTCATGAAGTGAAAGCGGTTACTGAACTATTTTCTGATGAATATTTGGATAGTGACAGGTTCCAATCACCATGCTTAAGATGTTGTTTTTACACTAAACGAGAATTTTTAGATAGAACACCTCGTTTCTGTGACTATATAAATTGTAGCAGTATCTCTTACGATAGACTAACTCATTTTGAACTAATAAACTGATATGACAACAGATGAAATAACTGTACTTTTTAATAAAGTAAAAACAGATATAATTAACTACAGCAGTTATCATATATGGTATTCTGTAAGTTCAGAAGAAATTTGGGATGAAAAGGGCGGTTATGTAACATTTGAAGTATTTGGCCACAGTGACCAATGTGAAGGCTCTAATTGGACAGAATATTGGTCTATTGACGATAATGGAACAATTGTGCGTGATGGGGATGTATATGAAAATTATAATGAATTTAAAAACAATTGGGTATGACAAATGAAGAATTTATGCCGAAAAATCTTCGGGAAGGCGATTGGCTCTGTATTGCATACCATAGAGACATTAAGGTGTGCGTACTTAACGTGTTAGACAACAAAATAGTCGTAAGTGGTATGCCAAGCCCGTTATTCTTTCAAGAATATTGGCCGTTGGAATTGACACAAGAAACCATTGATGTGGCTGAAATATCAGACGTTATCAAACAAATGGAAGAAGATGGCGTTGAGCATTTGTATGTGCATCAAGTTCAGCATTATATGACCGACAAAAACATAGATAAAGAAAGAGCAAGACGGATGATTAAGTGGGCTGTTTGGAAAATGCGAGACTGACCCGTTACCAACCATTTCGTAACAAATAAGTTAAGAATATGACACAAGAAGAAAAAGAAGAATTAAAACGTAAACTTTATAACGAAAAACATATAGGAGATTTTCAACATAACAACCCGTTAGTTGCTATTTGGTTTGAAGACCTATGTAAAATAATAGATGAGTTGAAAAATAAGGAATAAAGTTATGGACGGAATTGCAGGAACAAATAAAAAAGATAAACGATGGTGGCATATCGAAGAACGATTAACAGGAACAAAATCGCTTGTCATCGGAGAGCGAATACAAATAAATTGGTCACGATGTGAAGAAACAAAGTTTTCCTTTAAGACATTTAATAATGCCGATATGTTCTACCTTGACTTCATATTATTTCATAGATATATAGAATTTTTTTATTATCATAGATTATGAAATGGTTAAACAAATATTATAAAACGAGAAAGACATGTTTTCAAGCAATCAAGAATTTAAGATAAGCGGAGATTTCACGCAGTTGAAACACGCATTGCTGTTTGCCCTTGAATATTCGGGGACAAGGAATTTTTGTTTTCAACGTACAGAGGATAGTTACTGCATTGGTTGGATGACAATGAACCCAAAGGGTGAACACGTAGCGGAGAATGGTTGGGTAAAATACCAGTTTGACTTTGACTACGATATTGTAGCCAAGATAGTTGAACAGGAAATAAGAAAAATTGCGGCTGAGACAAAAGTAGAAAACCCGTTCAGTTATGCTGATGGAGGTTCAAGTCTTGGCTTCATCATAGAGAATATACCAGGTTTGTTTTCGGATGAGTGGCACGGCATAAAGAAACCGTTCTACGGCATCATAACAATCAAACCGTTCTATAACTATTACGCAAAATAAGATACCATATGGCAAGCAAGAACAAAATGAATAAGGCACGTAATTCGTATTGCCTTGACGCATTGAAGTGGGGTAAACTTAGGTGTAAACGTCTTGCATTTTTTGATGCAACACAAAGGAAACGTATTAAAGTAAAAATAAACCAAATAGACGATAAACAGATATGACAAAGAGAGAAAAAGAAGACCTATACGATGCATGCAGGAACATCGTGCGTAGTGACGAAAAGATAGATGCGCTTGAGAATCTATATCTTGTTGTTAAGCAGATGATTGGGTTCGAGCCATCAGATGAAGACATTGAATACGATAGAGAACATAATTGGAACTACTAAAATGATAACGCAAGAAGAATACTTAAAGAACAGGATTAAACTCTCAAAGGAGAAAACCGTATGGGATTCATATATTGAAAATATCGACCCAGATGTGTTGATTTCACGAATTAACGAGGTGAAAGAAGAAATTATGAGCAGCGCGGGGGTGGATAAAGACTCGTTAAAAATGTACATTTCTACAGGTGACCCAGACTACCCATCTATTGAAATGGAGTATAAGCAATGGGAATCAATGGAGGAATATGAACAACGTCTTGTTGATTACGAAGAGAGACGTAAAACTGAATTAATGCACCTTCAATTCGCCATTATGGGTCGCTTTGACGAAGTTTGTGAATTTGTTGACACTGTTCGGGAAAACGAAAGGAAGTTAAAAGAAAAAAGAGACGAAAATGAAAGTAAAAGAACTGATTAAGGCACTGTGCGACTTTAATCCGAATGCGGATGTGGAAGTGCTGTACAACAATGAAGCGTTATTAATAAACGACATTAGTTGGAATTGGGGTGATGATGATTCCCCTGTTAACAACATCAACAAGGGTGAAGTGAAATGCGTTCATTTGTGGGCATTAGACTCAAAACAGATGTCTAAGTGTGAAGAAGAATTCCGCAAACAATTTGAAGAGATTGCAATGCCAAGACCAACAATTGAAGGAAATACTAAAAACGCTTAAATGAATTATGAATAAGAAACAATATTATGACCTTATGGAGGAGTTTGGGAATATTTTCTCAATACCTCCCAAAATTGGTGCATTGAGGGATATACTACTTATGTATCCATGCCTTAAAGATGTTACCTTAGAAGAATCTTTGGAATGGTTGATAGACAGATATAACGATAAAAATGATGAACTTCAAGAAAAACTTAATGTTAAATGACAGATAAGAAGATTTGGCACGAAGGTACTGAAATACCGGAAATGTATGTTGACCCGACAACAGGTAATAAGTGGAACACATTTGCATTATGTATATTTTGGTACGATGGATGGCATCCAGATTTATGCAAAGTGACAGAAGAAGGTAAATTTGAATCAATGACGAGTGGTGATGTTTCTGAGTCCAAGTTTTTTGATTATTGGGCATATACCGATGATTTGATACCTTGGAGATTATACGAAGAATTGTGCCCAACACCAAAGAAAAAATAAATTACTAAAAACACTGAAGTTAGATAATTAATTGACTTATTATGGGATGTGATATACATTTAATGGTTGAACTTAGACAAAAGGTTGAAAACCCTGATTCAACCAGGCTTTATAGTTGGTATAATGCAGGGTTTAGTGGCGAGTTCTCAAGCAGAATCTACGGAATGTTTGCAAGAATGGCAAGCGTTAGGGATTATGGTAATGATGACTGCAAGGTTAAGTTCGAACCACGTGGTTTCCCGGAAGACATGAACTGGCGAACAGCAAGGCAATTTTATCTCAATGTTACAGATGATGAAGGCGCAATTGACTGGGGAAATAACTACTGTTCTAAAGAAAATGCAGAAATGTGGGTAGAAAAAGGCTATTCTAAGTGGTTGAACGAAGACCATACAACCATTACCGACCCCGATTATCATTCATGTTCTTGGCTTACCGCAACTGAACTTAGAGAATGCTTTGATGATTGTTTTAAGAATGAAGACGGTACTTATCATGGGGACTATATTGAATGGTTAGGCCTAGTTTCATTGTGTGAAGGCATTGAATCGGATGGAAAACATGAATGCAGAGTAGTATTTTGCTTTGATAATTGAAATAAGTTATGAATGATGATGATATTAAGAATTATTTAGAATTTATTAACGAAAGATTACATGAAATCTCAGGAATTGACAGAAATAATCTTAAAGAAGGCAATGCGACAAAAGTTGAATGTAGTCTGAAACCTTCTGAGAGATACAAGTGGTATATAGAAAATTTGATTATTGGCAATAAATTAGAAAAAATTAGACCTAGATGGACAAAAGAGAATTAGCATATGAATTACAGAAAAAGATAGTTAAGACTGTCATAGATTTTTGTAATGAAAACAATTTGGATGATGTTGATGAAGTGGCTTTTAATATAGATTCACTTAAATGTTCATTAACATATGGTGATTGGCATCCTGGTAGTGATTCGGTGTTAATCTTTATGGACGAAAATGGAAATAAAATAACAGAAAGTTTATAATATTATGGATGGAGAAGAATTTTTAAAGAAATTGTGGGCGTTATGCGAAGATTACTGTGAGAGTGATGAATATGAAAACATTTTAACCTATAATACGTTTTTTACTAAAGATGAAAAAGATTGTGTTACAGTTAAAATATCGTTGATTAATATGATGGATTAATTTTTTTCAAAAAAATTCACCGTGTTGTTGACTTTTTGAAAACTACTCGCTATTTATTATTAAATTTGCCTAAAATTTTAATTACAAATGTTCGAATACGTAAAAACATATACAACACTCGATTATGATAGATTACCATCTTATGATAGTACCCTATCATTTGCGTGTGCGTTTAATGGCGAAAACGAACAACCGATAAATTCCAAAAATAACGAGGGTAAAAAACAGAAATGGGTATACATTGACTAATTAAGCAATCCCCTATCAAGTAGGTTCACCATATATTCCCAAAACTGTGAAGACCCCTCCAAAAAGGCAAAATCACAGTTTTTTTATATGTAATTGCAAAAGAATGTTAAATACTTAACTTTTTTCCTCAAAAATTTGGTTGGTTGAAATTTTAGAAGTATCTTTGTAACGCATTTGAGAAACAAGGTCTATATGACCTATCAAATGGGAAACAAAATGAGGTCTTTGACATGTTGGGACAAAATGTTGCGGGAGTAGCTCAGTTGATAGAGCGTCAGCCTTCCAAGCTGAGGGTCGCGAGTTTGAGTCTCGTCTCCCGCTCAAGATAATATTGCCGGTTTTGGTGGGATGCCAGAGTGGTAATGGGCCTGACTTGAAATCAGAGACACCCTACGGGGTGCGTGGGTTCGAATCCTACTCCCACCGCAAAGTTGGAATTTGGTATTAATTGTAAAGGGATTTACGGATAATTGCCGTACTTGGATTTGCTAAATTTTTTTAGATGAAATCATGTCCTACGAAATGGATGTATGAACCAAAGTAGTACTTTAATACCAACTCGCGAGAATTTCAACTTTACTTGGCCCTGTCGTCTATCGGCTAGGACGCAAGATTTTCATTCTTGAAAGCGGGGTTCGATTCCCCGTGGGGCTACAAATAAAAAGGGAGTGCTCCCCTTCAGTTTGAGACTTTAAGTTCCTCTGATACGGGCAACCTCTCTAAGGTATAGTGGTTACTAATTCGGATGGTTGTAAACCATTCGCACGAATGAGGTGAAAACGAAGAGTGCGTAAGGAGAATCCGATATATCTGAATAAGGAGGATAGCCCGTTGGTATGACCAAGTAAGTGGCGATATGCCCGATGTCCTTACAGTTAGTAATCTTTATCGCATAAAGAAGGCGCAGCAGACATGCATGATGGCAATAAGTCACACGGTTTGTTCTACCCTTCTATATGAAACCATGTTAAAGATAAGGTGTGTGCAGAATGACAATGCGCAAAAGTGGTGTGGTGGTCGTGGAGGTAGTCAACTCAACGCCATTGGGGTA
>JAEEGL014262818.1_pt1 | contig 11064 bp, 7 predicted proteins | sample 9134231 | NCBI WGS metagenome assembly JAEEGL01 (sample SAMN16246548, study PRJNA631951) | gut metagenome | biome: gut microbiome; feature: rumen; material: fiber-attached | host: Bos | place: Iran: Karaj | collected 2018-10
AACAAATTTAAATAAATTTCCTTTTGGAATTTTAATTTCATTATTATTAAAAATTCTCAAATTTCTTAAAATTAAATGACAATGAAAATTACAAATTTCACTAATGAAAAATAAAATCAACCAAAAAATTTTTTTTTTATTAAGAATTTTATTATTATTATTATCAAAAATTAAATTAAAACAACAAAAAATTCCGAAATAAAAAATATAATAAAAAAATTCAATCAACATTAAAAAAAAATCAATTGATTTTGAATAAATGTGAACAAAAAAACATTCAAAATCTCTTTTTAAAAAATGAAAAAAAATCATAAAAATTGAATATTTTTGAATAATATTTAAATTACAAATTCCTTTAAAATAAACAAAAATTATTATTAAAATCATTGGAATTGAATATTCAATTAAATTCACATTAATTTTATTCATTTGCTTTTGTTTTTTATTCAAATAAAGTTTTTTATTTTTAATTTCTGGATAAAATTCAATAATATTCAAACAATTATTGTCCAAAATAATTTTTGATTCGAAGTTTTTTTCATCTAAAAAGAAAAAAATTTCTATTTCATCTAATGAAATTTTACCTTCGATTTTTGAAAAAATACTTTTTTTCAAATCATAAACAATGTCACTTTCGGTTATTTCTATAGTGAATTTTTCATAGGTGTTTTTTATAAGAGATTTAATTTCTATTTTCATATTAATTAAATATTTAAAAATAAATTATTTAAAAATATTCAATAATTAAAAAATAAATATTTAATAATAAATATTCAATAATAATTTCAATAATAATAATTTTCAATAATAATTTTCAATAATTAAATATTTAATAATAATTTTCAATAATAATTTCTAATAATAATTTTAATAATAATTTCAATAATAATAATTTTAATAATAAATATAAATAATAATTAATAATAATGTTTAATAATAATTTTCAATAATAATTTTCAATAATAATTTTCAATAATAATTTTAATAATAATTTTCAATAATAATTTTTAACAATAATTTTCAATAATAATTTTATTAATAATAATATTCATTAATATTCACAACAATCATTAATAATAATAATAATAATCCAATAAAAATAAATAATTAATAAAAATAAATTCAAAAATCCCATAAAAAAAAAAATGGGCAAATGTTTATCCAAAAAATCAACCGACACAATCGAACACATAATGTCCAAATTTTTATATCGCGTAATTCGTCACGATTTCATCGTTTCGCACATCGAAGAATACATTCACAAAGACATAAAATCTTACTACGATTTCTTCAACCTCACAAAAATTCTCGGAATTCACACAGACCTTCATTTTCAAATTACTTATTGGGAAGATTGTTACGTAAATTTCGTAAACAAAAACGGAATTGATGGAATTTTATTAGTTTTATTGTTGCTTTGCAACGGAACTTTAAAAACAAAATTAAATTATGTAAAAATTTATTTAGCTGTTAATATTAATCATTCAAAAGAAAAAGACGCAGTGAATAATTTAATAATCAATTTGAATATTTTTAAAAAAATCATTTTCACTTTTTTCGCTTGTTTGACGAATGTTGCGTTCAATGCGTTTGTGAAAAGTCATGAAAATGATTTTAATGAAGATGAAAATTTTAATAACGAAAATTTTATTGATGAAGATGAAATTAAATATTATAAAGAAATTTTCTCGGAAAAAAACATTGAAAATTTCACTTTGTATTTGCTTAAACCTTACACAAAAAAAAATTTCTATGTTAATGCAGGAAAATTCTTTGATGAAAACATTGAATTTTTGACGAATGATAAAAAAATTAGAAATTACATTAGAGAACATATTAAAAATATTAATAATATTATTAATGAAGAAAATAATAATGAATTAAATAATAGCGATAATGTTATTAATGAAGATAATAATAATAATAATAATGTTAATACAGAAAATGAACAAACTAATTCAAATAAAGACTTCAAAAGTGAACTTAAAAAAACATATACAAGTCATTTAAATACAAATAATATAATTAAAACTAACACAAATAATAACAATAAAATATAATTTTTTTCTAAAAATATATATATAAATATAATATTTAATATCTATAAATATATTGTTTTAATATTATATAATTATATATAATTATATATAACTATATAATTATATAAATATATAATTATATATAGCTATATATCTATATAAATATATAATTATATATAATTATATATAAATATATATCTATATAACTATAAAACTATATAATTATATATAATTATATATAATTATATATAATTATATAACTATAAAACTATATAATTATATATAATTATATATAATTATATATAACTATATAACTATATAAATATATAATTATATCTAATTATATAACTATATAACAATATAATTATATATAATTATATATAACTATATATAACTATATATAACTATATATAACATATATAATTATATATTGATATATAATTATATATTTATATAATTATATAATTATATATATTTATATAATTATATAATTATTTCATTATATTATTATATTAATATATTATTATATAATCATAATATTATTATATATTTATATAATTATTCAACAATAGTTTCTTCATCCATTTTAGGAGCCAAATAAAACTTAATAAATCCAACTTCTTCAATTTCATATTCAATCATAAGTGGGAACTTCGCACTGATATTTAACGTGACAACATTGCTCAAACTACTTGCTTTAGCAAAGGAATTTAAATACTGCAATCCATACGAACAGCAAACATCTTCATTATTAGTAATAATAATTTGATCTTCGATTTTTTCGGCCGTATTATTTTTCAACGTTAATTTTCCATTCCCGCTTTTTCCAACAATACTAAAAGTGACTTGTTCCCCTTTGACTTCGATTTTAATGCTATCGCTCAAAGTAGTAAAATCTCTACATAAAGAAACAAATTCAGCGCTGCTCATTTTAATGCTCGTTGGGTATTCAGTTTCAGGAATTCCCAAAGATTGTAATTCTAAATTTAAAAGATTTAATTGAAATTCAGCGATTTTTTCTGTTTTTTTATTGTCAAATAATATTGATAAATATGAATTATCTTCTTCTGCTTTTAATGTTAATGTGTCATCGGGTTTTGCCATTTTTAAAATCTTTGAAAAATCAGCTAAATTTATGCCTAAAGTTGTGTTTTTGTCACATCGATATTCTTCGAAGCCTGTGTCCTGAATTTTTAGGGACACTAATGATACGTGCGCACTGTCCATTGCTTGGAGAGAGAGACCGGTGTTTGTTGCTTCGATGTTTACTTCTTGAACTAATGCGTTTAAAGATTCGATGATTTTACGAAATATACTTACTTGAGACATTGTTGCTTGGAACATTTTTTTTTTTTATTTTTTTTTTAAAGCGCTTAAATTTTTAAATTATTTTTTTTTATTAATATTATTTTATTAATATTTTAATTATAAGAAATTTTATTTATAATAACATTATTTTTTTTATTAGAAAATAAATTTTTAGATTAAATAAAATAAAATTATTATTATTATAATAAAAAAATTATTATTATTATAAAATAAAAAAAATAATTTTTATATTAAAAAATAATTTTTATATAAAATTAAAAAATATTATTTTTATTAAAAAAAAATAATAATAATTTTAATAAATTCATCCCCTTAAAACAAATAAACTTAAATTTAAAAAAAAAAATGGGAATTCACAACCTTCTCCAAACCCTAAAATCCATTTCTCAAAAACGTTTCCTTTCCCACTACCAAAACCAAAAAGCAGCAATCGACGGAAATTCCTGGTTACATCGTTGCATATATTCTTTAGGCACCTCAATTCTCAACGAAAAAATCGACATTACTCCCTGTTTAAAATTCTTCAAAAAAAAACTATTTTCTTTACTTAAATACAACATCACCCCAATTTTCATATTCGATGGCGAACGACCAAGCACTAAATTAAAAGAGGAACAAAAACGAAAAAAACAACGCGAAGAAAACAAAATTTTAGTAGAAAAATGTTTAAACAACAACGAAATTTACAAAGCAGCAAAATTAAAAATTCGCTCATTCGAAATTACATCAGAATTTCGTTATTATTTCATAAAACTTCTAAAATCACTAAAAATTCAATACATAATTTCACCATTCGAAGCTGATTGTGAATTAGCGTATTTATCGAAAATAAACTACGTCGATTTTATAATAACAGAAGACAGCGATTTAATTGCTTATGGATGCAAATGTGTTTTATATAAATTAAACACTGAAATTAATAATAACGAATTTGGAATTGAAATTAAATATGAAAATTTAAAATTTTGTAAAAATTTCGATTTTAGTCAATTTAATTACGATCAATTTCTTACGTTTTGTATTTTATGTGGATGCGATTATTTTAAATTAAATGGAGTTGGAATTGGAATGGCTTATGTTGCTGTTAAAAATAATGTGAATTATTTTCAGACTTTGAATTTTCTGCTGAAAAAAAATGTCAAAATTGAAGTGAGCAATAAAGAAATTGTTGAAAATTTTGAAAAGGCGTTTTTAACGTTTAAATATCAAATTGTTTATTGTCCGATTAAAAATCAAATGAAGTTTTTTAATGAAATTGATGAAGAAAAATATCAATTTATGAAAAAATATTTTAATGATGGGAAAGAATTTGATTTTATAGGAAAAATTGAAAAAAATAAAGAAAAAATTGAGGAAATTATTAAAGGAAAAGAAATTGAAAATGAAGGAAATTTTTGTTTTAATAAAGATATTTTTGGAATTAATAATGAAAATAATAATGAAAATAATAATGAAAATAATAATAATAATTTTAATGAAAATAATAATTTTAATGAAAATAATAATTTTTTTAAAAAAAAGAAAAAATTTTCTTTTAAAAATAAAATTAAAAAAAATATTGAAAAAAAAAAAAATCAATGGAATTTAGAAAGTTTTTTGGAATTTAATAAAAACAAAATTAATAATAAAAACAAAATTAATAATAATAATAATAATAATAATAATAAAAATATTAATAATGAATCAAACAAAAATGAAAATGAATTTAAAACAAAAGAAAAAAAAGAAACTTTCGATTATTTAGAAAAATTTAAATTCGAAAATAATTTAACATTAGAAACAAAAGAAGAAACACAAAACAAAAAAGAAAATATTATTAACAAATATTCAAATTCTTTTATCAACAATAAAAACAACATTTATATAAAAAGAAAATACGATGTAATAAAAAAAAATAAAATAACAAAAAAAGAACAAAATTTAATCGAATTTAAAAAATTCATTGCGAAATATTCATTCGATTCTAATAATAATAATAATGAAAATTCAAGCGAAAAAAAAACAGAATCAAACAACAATTCAACAATAAAAAATAATAATAAAAATAATAATAATTTTTACATGGACATTAAATCAATTTCGCCCATAAAATTTCATTCATCGAATTTAAATGTAATTGAATGTGAATTTAATAATAATTCTAATGATTCTATAAAAAATGAGAATGAAAATAATTTTAGTGACAGTGAAATTAAAAATAATAAAACTAATTTTGATTTTAATAAATATTTTTGCACTTTTGAACCATCCAATTTATTTAATAATAATTTAAATGAAATTAATAAGATTGAATTAAATAAAAAAGAAAATAGTTTTAATTTTAATAAATATTTATATAAAAAAATAACAGAAAATTAAAAAATAATAATAAAAAATTCAATAAAATTAAACATTAATTAACAAAATTTCAATTTTAATCTATAAAAATAATTAAATTATAAAATAAATAATTAAAAAAAAACAATAAAATAATATTATATTATTATTATTATTATTTTTAAATACATTATTAGTATTAAAAAAAAAAATAAAAAATAAAATGTCAAACTCAGAAGACGAAAAAAAATACGTCATTAGTTTAGATCTCGGCGGTTCAAACTCAACCTTCGGAATAGTCAACAAAAAAGGCGAAATTCTCCGTCGCATAAACATAAGCACACAAACCCACGAAAACGCAGATGATTACATACAATCAAGCATCGAAGCACTAAAACCATTAATCTCAGAATTCGGCCGAGAAAACATATACGCAATGGGAATAGGCGCCCCGAACGCAAATTATTACAAAGGCACAATAGAACACGCAGTGAACATTTCATGGGCCCACACATCAATAGTCCCAATCTGCCAAAAATTCTCAGAAAAATTAGATAATCTACCCTGCTTCCTAACAAACGACGCCAAAGCAGCTGCCTTAGGCGAAAAAAACTTCGGGGCGGCTAAAGGAATGAAAGACTTCATAATGATCACACTAGGAACTGGATTAGGAACGGGAATAATAGCCAACGGAGAAATAGTATATGGTCATGATGGGTGCGCAGGTGAGTTAGGTCACTTAACTATAGATTATACAGAAAATGCGAGGCAGTGTCTATGTGGAAAAAAGGGGTGCCTCGAGGCCTATGCCAGCGCGAAGGGGATGATTAATACCACACAGGAGTTGCTTAATAAACATCCGGAATTGGAAAGTAAATTAAGAGATTTGAGGGAAGATGAAATGAACGCATATGAGATTTATCTCGCAGCGAAAAAAGGGGATATTATAGCTAATAAGGTGTTTGAAATAACGGGGGATGTGTTGGGAAAGGCATGTGCCAATTTCACGTTGTTTTCCTCGCCTGAGGCATATATTTTTTTTGGAAGTTTGAGTGAGTCGAAGAATATTTTGTTGCCGATAATTGAGTTGGTGTATAATAATAATGTTATGAAGGTGTTTAAAAATAAAGCTAAATTTTTGCTGAGCGGAATTAAAGGAAGCGATGCTGCTTTGTTGGGCGCTGCTGCTTTGGCTTGGGAAGGAATTGAAAAAAATAAAAATGTAAAATAATATTTTGATTATAAATTAAATTATAAATATTAATATGAGTTTTAAATATTTTTTATTTTTTTTATTTTTATAATTTTATTATTTTTTATAATAAAAATTTTTTATGTCTACAACAAATTTTTCTTTAGATTTTAATTCATTTTCAATGTCAAAAAATTTGACGAATTATTCAAATTCTTATAGAAAATATTTCAATACGGAAAATTCGTTTTTACATTATTCGCCTAAAACTTTGACTACTTTAGATAGCATCAGTCCATTTGATATTAATTATGTAGAAAGAAATAAATATTTAGCAAGTTTGAAACAAAAACCGGATTTTAATTCTTTGTTACTTTCAGCGAAAAATATTTCTAATTTTAATGTTAATTTTAATGAAAAAAATGATGAAAAATTAAATGAAAAATTAAATGAAAAATATAAACATAAAATAAAAACAAGAAAAAACGCTGATTTAATTGTAAAGAAATTATTAAAAGAAATTTATGAAAAAAATGATGAAAAAAATAAAAAAAATGATGAAAAAAATAAAAAAAATGATGAAAAAAATGATGAAAATAATTTTATTAATAATGAAAATAAAATTGACATGAACGAATTCACAAAAAAAGAAAATTTATTTTATTCATTTCGAAATTCAAACACACCTTCAAAACAATTTTCAAGCTATTCAACACAAATTAAATGTTTTGGTGATTTAAACAATAGAAACAATTTTTTAATCGGTTCAAATTTTTTATTAGATAATTTTAAATACAAAAAATTAAATTTCAAAAACGAAGAAAATAAAAAAATTAATTTTAATATTAAAAATCCGATTGAATTTAAATTTTCTTTAGATAAAGAAAGAAAAAATAAATTTTATGAAAATTATACAACAAAAATGGACAAAAAAAAAATTAAAATTAATAATTTTAATAATTTAAACATCAACGAAATTATTAAAAATTCTAATGAATTAGTCAAAGATTTGCAAAAACAAATCAAAATCACAAAACAAGATTATTTAATTAAAAAAAATACTATTAAAAAATTTCAAGATGATATTTTATTTTTAAAATAATATTTTAATATTTAATATTATTATTTATAAAAATGGATTTTAATAAAAACGAAGAAAAATTAAAAAATTATTTAAATAAAATTTATAAAATCACTTCTTCAATTAAAAATTAGCGGAAAATATTATTAAAGAAATGGAAGAAAATTATGAAAAATTAAACCAAAATCAAAAAAATCAATTTAATATTAATATTAATAACTACAAATTCCAAATCGAAATGAACAAAAAAAGCTTCAATAAAATTCAAGAAAATTATATTAAAAATAAAACTAAAGAAGCAATTTCAGAATTAAATTCACAAAATCAAAAAGAAAATTTAATCGATGAAAATGAAGAAAATAATAATAATAATAATAATAATAACATTGAAAATATAGAAAATAAAAATGATAATATAAGAACAATTTATAACAATAAAAACGAATTTGAAACAAACGATGAATTTTTCGAAACATATCAATCATATAATAGAAATTATTTCTATCTAATCACATCTTTTATTATGCATCCATGTCATTATATAAACAAAAATAAAAAATTATTTAAATATTTATTAATAATATTAATAATATTAATAATAATTTTATTTTTCATACTATAAATTTTAATATATAATACATACAATATATATACAAAATATATAAAAAAATATACAGAATATATAAAATATATAAAAGATATATAAAATATACAAAATATATAAAATATATATAAAAGATATATATAATATATATAATAAATATCTAAAATATATACAACAGATATATAAAATACATAAATATATACAAAAAAGTATACATAAAATATATATAAAAAAGTATATATAAAATATTTATAAAATATATATAAAAAAGTATATATATTATATATATATATATATATAATATATAAAATATATATAAAAGATATATAAAATATATATAAGAGATATATAAAATAATATATAATATATATCAAAAATGGGGGGGCAAGTTGGAAGATCCGGCAACACAGGCGGAAACATAATAACATACGATGGTTTAATAAACGAGAACTATTTCAAAACAACTCCAGAAACAACCAAAACAAACTCAATAGAATTTTCCCATTGTCAAACACTAAATCCTTTCACAAAAAAACCTGAAACTTTTTTAGGCCTAATTCTCAAATCAAAATTCGATGGAATAGGAATCAAAGAACCAATCGATATAAGCATCGCATTAGACATTTCAGGTTCAATGTCAAGTCCAATAAAAATAAATGACAAAAACGGAGAAAATCGTTTAAACATCGCAATAGAAGCATGTAAAAAATTAATAGAAAATTTAGATGAATCAGTGAATTTATGTTTATTCGCATTTGATGATAAAATAGAAAAAATTTTCGATTTGTCTCCAAAAAAAGATTTAATATCAAAATTGCCATTATTAAACGAATTAAAACCTCGCGGGGGAACGAAATTAGATTTAGCATTGAAACATGGAATAGAAACATTAGAAAACTCAACGAATAAAAACAAAAGAATAATTTTAATTAGCGACGATTGGTTTCAATTTAATGAAACAATAAAAGCAATTTCAAAAAATGCTGAAGAAAAAAACATTGGAATCACATTTTTAGCAATTAGTGAAGAAGCAAATTCAAATTTAGCTGAGTTTTCAACGAGTTTTTATAATGATAATTATTATTTAATAAGAAATGACGATGACATTGAAAAATATTTAATAAATCAATTTAAATTCATTAATTTCGCTTATTCTTACGACATAAAATTGGACATTGTTAATGATGGAAATGAAAACAACTTTAAAATAGAAAAAATCATTGGAACTGGTTATGACAAAGACTTTAATAAAGATAATAATACGAATATTTTTAATATAAAAAACGCGTTTCCAAGTGATTTAAAAAGTGGCTTTCAAGAAGGTGGATTAATTTTATTAAAATATAGGCCAACAAATGAAAATGAAGAAGTTAATTTTTCATTTAGATTTTCTTATAGAGAAAGAAACAATGAAATTAAAAATGAATTGCTAAATTATAAAGTAAAAAAATTAAATGATAATAATATTTTTTTCTCTGATGAAAATATTAAAAAAGGTGTGAGTATTTTTTACTATGGAAAATTCTTAAGAAAAATTGTTAAAGTTAAAAATAAAGATATTATTTATACACAAAATGGACCGATGACTGAAGAGAAAAAAATGGATGAAAAAAAAGCTGAAAAATTTAATAAAAATAAAAAATTTTTGGAAAGACAAAGTGAAAATTATGATAAAATTGTTAAATTTTTTAATAATAATTATAATGATGATGTTAATCAAAAACAAAAAGAAAAATATTTAGATGAATTAAAAACAAAATATGATGATTATTTAGATTTTATGAATAAAATGTCACAAAATTAGAATAATATTTAAATTTTTAATATTATTTTATTTATATATTATTTTAATATTTAATATTTATATTTTTCATTTAAAATAAATTAAATAAAATCAATTTTAATTAAGAAAATTATTAAAAATATTAGAGAAAAAAATTTTTAGAGAAAATAAATTAAATTAATTATTAATAACAATTATTTTCATTATTTATTTTAAATTTTAATTATGTTAATTTTTATATATAATTTATTTTTTTATTTAATAAATAAAATTTACATATATATTAATTATTAAATTTTTATTATTAATATGATTAAATTACAATTAAAAAATATCTTTAATCATTTTATATATAAATATATATATTAAAAATTTCATATATTAAAATGAAAAATAATGAATATGAAGAATTAGAAACAGAAAAAAAACAACCAAAACAAAATCAAAATTTAAACAAAATTCTTCTTTTAATCACAATATTATCATGCATAACAAGCATATATTTATTCTATAAGTCTTACACAAAAAACGATTTCTTAAAATTAGCTGAATCTCGTTTTTCAATACGACAATTTTTAAATAAACCTGTCGAACAAGAAAAAATTGATGCTTTATTAAGAGTCGCTCAAGTTTCTCCAACAGCAGAAAATAAGCAACCTCAAAAAATTTATATAATAACTAAAGAAGAAGATAGAAAAAAATTAAAAACTGTTTCAAAAT
>JAEEGL014403390.1_pt1 | contig 11064 bp, 8 predicted proteins | sample 9134231 | NCBI WGS metagenome assembly JAEEGL01 (sample SAMN16246548, study PRJNA631951) | gut metagenome | biome: gut microbiome; feature: rumen; material: fiber-attached | host: Bos | place: Iran: Karaj | collected 2018-10
GTAAGGGTATAACCCTTTCTGCGAAGGATATCAAAACCCTGCAGGCGCTTTTTGCCGATCTTGATATTGAATGAGCAGAAAAAGAGCGGGCAGCCGCTCTTTTTTTCTTTGTTCCGGCGGGAGAGATTTATATATATGGATAAAGAAAGAACCATAAGATACGTATCCGTTTGCGGTTCCACGAACGACGAGATCAAAAGCCTCGTGCGCGCGTCGGCGGCGCCGGTGTGGGACGTTTTGTGCGCCGGCAGCCAGACGGGCGGCCGCGGCCGCCGCGGGAAACGGTTTTTTTCGCCGCCGGGCGGGATCTATTTTACGGCGGCATTCCCCCTCGCCGGGGACGAAACGAACGCGCCCTTCTTAACGCTGCTGGCGGGCCTCGCCGTGTGCCGGACGCTTGAAACCGCCTGCGGCGCGCGTTTTTCGGTAAAATGGCCGAACGATATTTATACGGGCGGAAAAAAACTTTGCGGCATCCTTACGGAACTCGTTTCCGGCCCGGCGGGCAATACCGCCGCCGTGGGCGTGGGGCTCAACGCTTTTCTGCCCGAAGAAGAGATCCCGTCGGATCTCAGGGGCGTGATGACGTCCCTCTCCGCCGAAGGGCTGCCCGTACCGGAAAAAGAGGCGTTCATCCGCGCAGCCGTTTCGCTGCTCGATACCTTTGTGTATGAAGAAGGCGCCCTTTGCGGCGGCAGCGCGCCCTTCGCGCGCGAGATCAACCGCCGCTCGTATTTATACGGCAGGCGCATTGCCGTGCGCGGGGCAGGTGTTTTTACCGGCCCGGCAGGGGAGATCACGCCGGACGGCGCGCTCACCGTGCATACGGACGAAGGCGACGTTCAGGTAAAAAGCGGGGAAGTGGTCTGCCTTCCGTGATCATCCGGTTAAAACGCCGCATAATAAAAACAGAAAGATCCGGTCGCTCAAACCGGATCTTTTTTACAATAAACCCACGGTCACAACGACCGTTAATCATCCCACACGCGGATCACGCTCTGCGCCGTAAAGCCGGGCAGGGCGTCCACGGCCGCCCGGAGAAGGTCTTCTTTCATAACGCCGGTAACGAACGCCGCCTCGTTTTCGGGCGCGCCGGGGCGGGAGAGGACCTTTGCGCCGCCGGGAAACGCCCGGAGCGCGCTGAGAAGGCCGTTTTTATCGTTTGCGCAGCCCCGCACGTAAAGGGCGGTTTCATATTCGCCGCAGGGGATCAGGTCGTTTTTCGTGCCGTTTTCCCACGAATACGCCGCGTCGAAGCCGGGAGTGCGCACGCAATCGAGAATATCCGCAACCACGGCGCTGGCCGTGGCGTCTTTGCCGGCGCCGGGGCCGTAGAGCATCACTTCGCCAACGCGGCTGCCGCGCACCTTCAGGGCGTTAAAAACGCCGTCCACGTTCGCTATAAGATCGCTCTCTTTCAGCACGGCAGGGGAAACGCAGGCGTAAATTTTGCCGCCTTCCGTGCGCCGGGCGCGCCCCAGAAGTTTGATGCGGCAGCCCATGGCGCGCGCGTATTCCACGTCTTCGCCCGAAATTCCGGTGATACCCTCCGTGAGGATCTCTTCGGGATAAATATGGCGGCCGAAACAAACGGAGACTAAAATGGCCGTTTTTCGGCAGGCGTCGGCGCCGCCGATATCGTCCGTGGGGTCCTTTTCGGCGTAGCCGTATTCCTGCGCAAGGCCCAGCGCCGCGGCGTTGGACATGTTTTCGCGGATCATTTTCGTAAGAATAAAATTGGAGGTGCCGTTGAGAATGCCGCAGAAGCCGTCTATCCGGTTGGCGGCAAGGCCGTAAAACAGCGTGCGGATCACCGGGATGCCGCCGCACACGGCCGCGCCGAAGCGGAAAGCCGCGCCGCTCTCTTTCGCCGCGGCGAAAAGTTCTTCCGCCTTGGCCGCCACGAGCAGTTTATTCGAGGTGACCACACTCTTGCCGGCGCGCAGGCATTTCATGCAGAATTCAAACGCCGGGTGGAGGCCGCCCATGGATTCCACCACCAGCCCGATCTCGGGATCGTCCGCAATAAGGTCGATATCCGAAACGCGGATCGCTTCTTTTTCCGGATCGGAAAACGCGCGGATATCAAGAATGTATTTCACTTCCGTTTTTTCGCCGCGGGCGCCTCTTGTGAGCGCGGCAGCGTCGTCTTTTATAATTTCGTATACGCCGGTACCCACCGTACCGCAGCCCATGATCGCTATTTTCATCCGGCACACCTCTTTTTCGACATTTCCGAAATTGTATATTATTTTACAATAATCGGATAAAGATGTAAAGACTTTTTTTTTGTTTCTTCGCGCGCGTATATATTAAATATTTAAAAAAACTTAGTTATATATGTAAATTAGTATTGAATTACAGCATAAATCGTGATATAATAAACGGGATTTAACCGTTTTTGGGGGATAACGTATGGATACGATGGCAGACGTATGGAAGGAAGTGCTTTCCATATGCAAAAAAAAGGTTTCGGAGGTCATGTATAATTTATGGATCGCGCCTCTGGAACTCGTAAAATTTGAAAATAATACCTTTATTTTCGTGATCGGCACCGAATTCAAAAAAACGATCATTATGGATAAATTCGCGCCCGTGATCAAAGAGAGTTTTGAAGAAGTGATGGGCTTCCCGGTGGAGATCGATATTTTAGTGAACCGCGCCGTCGCGCCCGAAAAAGAGGCGGAGCCGGAATCCAGCCCGGATCCCCGGGTGTTCGGCCGCGAATTCACGTTTGATAATTTTATCGAAGGCAAGTGCAACAGTTTCGCCTATTCCGTGGCGCTCGGCGTGGCGGCCAACCCCGGCAAACTGCACAACCCGTTTCTGATCTACGGCCGCTCGGGCCTCGGCAAAACGCACCTGCTGCTCGCCATTGCGCACCGTCTGAAAGAACTCTATCCCGATATGGTGATCATCTATATCACCGGCGAAGAACTCATGACGGAACTCATCAAGGGCATGCGGGTGAAAAACACAATGCCCTTCCGCGAGAAATACCGCAACGCGGACGCGCTTTTGGTGGACGATATCCAGTTTATCCAGCGCAGCGATTCGTTCCAGGAGGAATTTTTCCACACCTTCGATACGCTCTACCGCGCCGGGAAACAGATCGTGATCACCTCCGACGTGCCGCCGCGCGAGATGCGCATTCTCGACGAACGCCTGCGCGGGCGTTTTGAGCAAGGCGTGATGGCCGACGTGCAGTCGCCCGACTACGACACCCGCAGGGCCATCATCCTGAAACTCTGCGAGAAGCACGGCATCACGCTGGACGACGACATCGTGGATTTCATCGCCCAGACCGTGAAAAGCAACATCCGCCAGATCGAAGGCACGATGAACAAGATCTCGGCCATGCAGAAAACGTTCTCGGGCAGGTTTACAATGGAAAACGCGCGCGAAGCCGTAAAGGACGTAACGAACGACAGCCAGCCCGTTTCCGTTACCGTGGATAAGATCATCGATTACGTGGCGAACGCCTTCGGCGTTTCGGCGGCCGACATCAAATCGGATAAACGCCAGGGCGCGATCAACCTTGCGCGGCAGATCTGCATGTACGTGATCAAAGAGGTCACCTCGCTCACGCTGCAGGATATCGGCAGCGTATTCGGCAAAAACCACTCCACCGTGCTGCATTCGATCAGCGCCGTAAAAGAAAAAATGGACGATAACCCGCAGGCCAAGAGCGTGATCTCAAACGCGCTCACCGAGTTCGGCGGCGAATGATCCGGCTCCGGGTTATAAACAGATTTTTCCACTTTAAACATCGCGTTTTCAACAATATGAACATCCGCCGGCGCGAGGTTGTTGAAGACGGAAAGTTTTAAAAAATGCGTGCCTAAACGGCACGTGCCCGAACTTCGTTGCGCCGCAACGCACCGGGCTGGTTTTCAACAATTTGAACATACGCTACTACAACAGCATTTAAATATTACTTAGTCATTTAATGGATGGAGGATAAAAAAATGAGGATCATTTGCGACACAGAAAAACTCACCGAAGTATGCCTGAACGTGCAGCGCTGCATCCCGAACCGTTCCGTGATGCCCCACCTCGAGGGGATTCTGATCAAAACCACGGAAGAGGGCTGCATCGAACTTTCCGGGTTCGATCTGGATCTCGGCATCGTTACCACGCTGCCCGTGCGCGTGGAACAGCCCGGCGCCATGGTGCTGAACGCCAAAACGTTCTGCGACGTGCTCAGGCACCTGCGTTCGGAAACCGTGTATATCGACTGCGACGAGAAGAACATCTGCACGATCCGCAGCGGTGAAACGGAATACACCATGATCAGCCTTGATCCGGCGGAATATCCCGAACTGCCGAAGATCACCGAGGAGGTTCCCTTTACGGTATCGCAGAAGGTTCTCAAGAGCATGATCCGCCAAACGATCTTCGCCGTATCGGTGGACGATTCCAAAACCGTGCACAGAGGCATCAAGTTTGAGATCGCCCCCGGTTCGCTCCGCCTGATCGCGCTGGACGGTTTCCGCCTTGCCATCCGCAGCGAATTCACCGCCTACGAAGGAAAAGAACTGAGTTTCGTGGTGCCCGCGAAAACGCTTTCCGAAATCGTGAAGTTCATCGACGAAGAAGATAAGGAGATCAGCCTTTCCATCGGCCGCCGCCATATCATCTTCGAGATCGGCGATTACTATATCATTTCGCGCCTGCTCGAGGGCATGTTCCTCGATTACCGCAGCGCCGTTCCCACGGCGAAGAGCACGGTGGTGCGCGTGAACACCTCGAAAATGATCGAATGCATCGAGGGCGCCTCCATTATGGTCACCGAAAAAATGAAGAGCCCCATCAAGTTCATTTTCGACGAAGACACGGTAAAACTTTCCACCGTGACGGCGCTGGGCAGTTTCAACGATAAATTCTCCGCCTCTGTGGACGGCAAGCGTACCGAGATCGGCTTCAACAACCGTTTCGTGATGGACGCGCTGCGCAGCTGCGAGTGCGACGAAGTGCTCATCAACCTCAACGGCCCGCTTGCGCCCGCCGTGATCGTGCCCACCGAAGGCGACCACTTCCTGTATCTGATCCTGCCCGTAAAAATCAAAAACTGATTCGGGAAAAAGGCAGATATATATTATGAAAAGAATCAAAGTTAAACTGCTCGAGATCCGTGAACAGCCCCTGCCAATCCGTACGGAATTCATCAAACTCGATCAGGCGCTCAAGTTCAGCGGGGTTGCCGAGACCGGCGGCCGCGCCAAAGAACTTGTGGAAAAGGGCGCCGTGCGCGTGAACGGGGAAACGTGCCTTTCGCGCGGGAAAAAACTGTATCCGGGCGACAGTTTCGAATATAAGGATACCAGGTTTATTCTTACGAAAGAAGAACGGTAAACCGACCGGACGGCCTTTTATATGTATGTGACCGAACTCAGATGCAGGGGGTTCCGCAACCTTGCGGATATTGCGATAGCGCCCTGTGAAGAAATGAATATCATCTGCGGCGAAAACGCGCAGGGCAAAACGAACCTTGCCGAGGCGATATGGATGTTCGGCGGCATGAAGAGTTTCCGCGGCGCGAAGGACGCGGAACTGATCGCCCACGGCGGCAGTTTTGCGAAACTCGGCATGAAATTCAGAAACAGCGTGCGCGAAAACACGGCCGAGATCACGATAGAGGCGCGGCGCAGCGCCGTGCTCAACGGCGTGAAACTGCCCTCCGCCGCGGGGCTGATCGGCAAATTCAGCGTGGTGGTGTTCGCTCCTTCGTTTCTCTCCATCATTGAAAACGGGCCCGGCGAGCGCCGCAGATTTACCGACGCCGCCGTGTGCGCGCTGCGGCCGGCCTACGCCGGCGTACTCACCGAATACGCGCGCGTGCTCAAGCAGAGAAATTCGCTGCTCAAAGACGTTACCATGGATCCGGCCCTCGCGGCCCTTCTGGAAATATTGGATGAAAAACTCTGCCGCGCCGGTGAAGCGATGATCGCCGCGAGAAAGGCGTATCTTGAAAAACTGGCGCCGGCGGCCGCGGAGATCTACGGCGGCCTCTCTTCCGGAAAAGAGCAGGTGAGTTTCCGTTATATCTGTCGCAGCGAGGGCGTGCTGATGGCAGAAGCCCTGAAAAACGCGCGGCGCGAAGATATTTTAAATAAAGCCACCACTGTAGGCCCGCACCGGGACGATATCGAGATCCTTCTGAACGGCACGCCGGTGCGCACCTTCGGCTCGCAGGGGCAGAAGCGCTCCTGCGCCGTGGCGCTCAAACTCGCCGAGGCCCGCATGATCCTGGAAAACACCGGGGAACAGCCCGTGATCCTTTTAGACGACGTGATGAGCGAACTGGACCCCGGGCGGCAGGATTTTATACTGAACCATATAAGAGACCGGCAGGTGTTCATCACCTGCTGCGAACCGGGCGCCGCGCTGCGCGCCGCCGGCGGCAGAAAGTTTGAGATCGCAAACGGCGCCGTGGTTGGCTGAAACGGAGAAACGGCATGTATCTGAACGTGGGGAGCGAGGAACTCCCGAAAAAAAACATCATCGGCATTTTCGATCTGGATACCTCAACCGTATCGAAAAAAACCAGAGATTTTCTGGCGCGCGCCGAGAAAGAAGGCCGGGTGACGCTGCTGACCTACGATCTGCCCCGGTCGTTTATCCTCACCGTTGAAAACGGAGAACAGAAAATATACCTTTCGCCGGTGGCGGCGGGAACGCTGCAGTCAAGGGCGAAGGATGAGATATATTAATTAAGTTAAACCGATTGGTTATTGGAGGTTTTTCAATGCAGGACACAGACGAAATGAAAAACGGCGCAGAAGTCCTTGAAGAGGGGGATATGGATACCGTCGTAACCGAAAAATACGACGCGAGCCAGATCCAGGTGCTCGAAGGGCTTGAGGCGGTCCGCAAACGCCCGGGCATGTATATCGGCTCCACGGGCCCCCGCGGGCTGCATCACCTCGTGTATGAGATTTTAGATAACTCCATCGACGAGGCGCTCGCGGGCTACTGCACCCACATTGAGGTGGAGATCCTGCCGGGAGACATCATCAGCGTGCGCGATAACGGCCGCGGTATTCCGGTGGATATCAACGAAAAGCAGGGGCTGCCCGCCGTTACGGTGGTGCTCACCGTGCTGCACGCCGGCGGCAAGTTCGGCGGCAGCGGCTACAAGGTATCCGGCGGTCTGCACGGCGTGGGCTCCAGTGTGGTGAACGCACTTTCGGAGTGGCTCGAGGTGCAGGTGAGCCAGAACGGCCATATCTACCGCCAGCGGTTCGAGCGCGGCAATATCGCCAGCGAACTCGAAGTGATCGGCGATACCGAAGAGACCGGCACGCTCATTCTCTTCAAGGCCGATCCGGAGATCTTCCAGGAGACCACGGTATACGATTACGAAACGCTTGAGCGCCGCATCCGCGAGCAGGCGTTCCTGAACGCCGGCCTGCAGATCACCCTGACCGATTCGCGCGACGCGGAGAACATCGCCGAAGAGACCTTCTGCTACGAGGGCGGCATCAAGAGTTTTTCGCAGTTTCTCACCGAGAGCCGCGGGCTCACCGCCATTCACGACGAGCCGATCCATTTTTCCACGGTGCAGGGCGACCGCAGCGCGGAAGTTTCCATTATGTATAACGACGGCTATAACGAACTGATTCTGAGTTTTGCCAACAACGTGCGCACCGTAGACGGCGGTACCCACGAAAACGGCTTTAAGACGGCTTTAACGCGCGTTTTCAACGATTACGGCAAGAAGATGAACCTGCTCAAAGACAGCGATAAGAATCTTTCGGGCGACGACGTGCGCGAGGGCCTCACCGCCGTAATCAGCGTAAAACTCACGGAAGCGCAGTTTGAGGGCCAGACGAAGGGCAAACTCGGCAACACCGAGATGACCGCGCTCGTGAGCAAAATGGTGTATGAAAAACTGATGATCTATTTCGACGAGCATCCCGCCGTGGCGAAACTGATCTTCAATAAATCGCTGGACGCCTCCCGTGCCCGCGAGGCCGCGCGGAAAGCCCGCGAGCAGGCCCGCCGCAAATCCGCCTTTGAGGGCGGCGGCCTTCCCGGCAAACTCGCCGACTGCACAGATAAAGACCCCGCGAAAACCGAACTCTTCATCGTAGAGGGCGATTCCGCCGGCGGTTCCGCGAAGCAGGGGCGCGATCCCACGATCCAGGCGATTCTGCCGCTGTGGGGCAAAATGCTCAACGTGGAGAAAGCTCGCATCGATAAAGTGATCGGCAACGACAAACTTTCACCCGTGGTGCTGGCGCTCGGCACCGGCATCGGCGACGAATTCGATCTTACGAAACTCAGATACCACAAGATCGTGATCATGGCGGACGCCGACGTGGACGGCGCGCATATCTGTACGCTGCTGCTCACGTTCTTCTTCCGCTACATGCGGCCGCTCATCGAAAACGGCTTCGTATACATCGCGCAGCCGCCCCTTTACCGGCTTACCAAAAACAAAAAACACCAATACGCCTATTCCGATGAACAGCGCGATGAGATCGCCGCCGAACTCGGCACCGGCTACAGCATCCAGCGCTACAAAGGTCTCGGTGAAATGGACCCGCACCAACTCTGGGAAACCACGATGGACCCCGCCACCCGCACGATGAAGCGCGTGAGCATTTCGGATATGATCGAGGCGGACGAGACCTTCTCCATTCTGATGGGCGATAAGGTGGAACCGCGCCGCAATTTCATTGAGAAAAACGCGCGCTACGCCGAAAATCTTGATATTTAAGGAGGTAAAAGGCAATGGATGAAGAAAACAGGACCGAAGGCCTTTCTCCCGAAGAACCGCAGGAAAATCCCGTTGGCAACGTGATAGAGGTTGACCTGAACAGAGAGATGCGCACGTCGTTCCTCTCGTATTCCATGAGCGTGATCATGCAGCGCGCCCTGCCGGACGTACGCGACGGCTTAAAGCCCGTGCATCGCCGCATCCTTTACACGATGTATGAAAACAACCTCGCGCCCGATAAGGAATACCGCAAGTGCGCCGATACCGTAGGCGCCGTGCTGGGCCGTTACCATCCCCACGGCGACGCAAGCGTATACGACGCGATGGTGCGCCTCGCGCAGGATTTCAGCATGCGCTACCCGCTGGTGGACGGCCACGGCAACTTCGGCTCCGTGGACGGCGACCCCCCCGCGGCCTACCGTTATACCGAAAGCCGCATGAGCAAAATGACGCTCAAAATGCTGGAGGATATCGATAAGGATACCGTTGATTTCGTACCGAACTACGACGACCGCTTAAAGGAACCCACCGTGCTGCCGAGCCGCATCCCGAACCTGCTGGTGAACGGCTCCATGGGCATCGCCGTGGGTATGGCCACCAATATCCCGCCCCACAATCTCAGCGAGGTGGTGGACGGGATGTGCTGCGTGATCGATAACCCCGACTGCACGCTGGAAGACCTTATGCAGCACATCAAGGGGCCCGATTTTCCCACCCGCGGCATCATCATGGGCAAGGTCGGCATCCGCGCGGCCTACGCCACCGGCCGCGGCAAGGTGACCGTGCGCGCGCGCACCGAGATCCGCGAGAGCAAGAGCGGAAAATTTGAGATCGTGGTAACGGAACTGCCTTACCAGGTGAACAAATCCCGCCTGATCGAGAGCATCGCCGAACTGCACCGCGATAAGAAATTAGAGGGGCTTTCCAACGTAAACGACTACTCCTCCCGCAACGGCATGAACATCGTGATCGAACTCAAGCGGGACGCCAACCCGCAGGTGGTGCTCAACCAACTGTTCAATTTCACCGCGCTGCAGAGTTCCTTCGGCGTGATCCTTCTGGCGCTCGTGAACGGCGAGCCCAAGGTGCTGAACCTGAAACAGATCCTCGAGCACTATATCGACCACCAGTGCGAGATCATCCGCAGACGCACCGAATTCGACCTGAAAAAGGCGCAGGACCGCGCCCACATCCTGGAAGGCCTGCTCAAGGCCCTCGATTTCATCGACGAAGTGATCGCCATTCTGCGCGCCTCCAAAACGGTGCAGGAAGGCAAGGAGCGCCTGATGGAGCGCTTTGAATTCGACGACGTCCAGGCCACCCACATCGTGCAGATGCGCCTCGGCCAGCTGACCGGCCTCGAACGCGAAAAATTAGAAGACGAACTCGGCCAGTTACGCATCAAGATCGCCGAATTCCTCGAGATCCTGAGTTCGCATCAGAATATTTTAGGCATCGTGAAAAAAGAGGCCCTCGAAATGAAGGCCGCCGTGGGCGATGAACGCCGCACCGAGATCGTGAACGTTTCGGGCGAGGTGGATATCGAAGACCTCATTCCGGAAGAGGAGTGCGTGTTTACGAAAACGCGCGTGGGCTACATCAAGCGCCTGCCCGTGGACGAATACCGCCTGCAGAAGAAGGGCGGCCGCGGCAAGATCGGTCTTACCACCCGCGAGGAAGACGTGGTGGATACCATGTTTACCTGTTCTTCCCACGCCTATATCATGTTCTTCACCACCCGGGGCAAGGCGTATAAACTCAAGGGGTACGAGATCCCCGAGGGCAGCCGCACCTCCAAGGGCGTGAACCTTATCAATCTGCTGCCCATGGAAGCCGACGAAAAGGTTTCGGCCATGATCAAACTGCCCGCGGACGAAGAGAACGTGTATCTCAGCATGATCACCCGGGGCGGCGTGATCAAGCGCACCGCGCTGAGCGATTTCCGCAACATCCGCAAAAACGGCATCATCGCCATCAATATCGACGAGGGCGACGTGCTTGAGAACGTGCTCATCACCGGCGGCAACGACGACATCTACGTTTCCACCCGCCGGGGCCTGGGCATCCGCTTCAACGAAAACGACGCCCGCGTGCTCAGCCGTACCGCCCGCGGCGTAAAAGCGCTCTCTTTCAAGTGGGAAGACGATTACGTGGTGGGCGCCGAGGTCATCGGCGAAAACGAGACCGAAGGCCGCATCCTCACCGTGAGCGAAGACGGCACCGGCCGCAAGAGCCAATACGGCGATTACCGCGTGCAGTCCCGCGGCGGTTTCGGTTCCATGAACTACCGCACCGAACTCTACGGGCTCGTGGCGGGCGTTGAAAAACTCTACGACGAC
>JAEEGL014926681.1_pt1 | contig 11064 bp, 7 predicted proteins | sample 9134231 | NCBI WGS metagenome assembly JAEEGL01 (sample SAMN16246548, study PRJNA631951) | gut metagenome | biome: gut microbiome; feature: rumen; material: fiber-attached | host: Bos | place: Iran: Karaj | collected 2018-10
ATGCTCGTCATATCCCGCCTCTCCACAACTTGTCCAGACCTCGGCTTCAATCGAATATTTGCGACAAAGAGTTGGCAAATGAGTCTTCTCGAATTTGCGCTTGTTTAAGAAACGCTCGAAGCCAGTCTTTGTCCGCAGGAAACTATCCACAGTACATTGCAACTGATCAAGTCTGGCAAGGCGAACAACTCTCATTGGTTCCAATGCGCGGATGCCGCCAGCCGCCAGCTCTTTGAGAAGAGCAAACAGCCGTTCTCCATCGTCGCAGATTTCGCCTTCAGCTCCCTTGACGACGAACCGCAATTTAACATCCACGTCTAATCCCATATAACATCACCTCCATTGCAAGTGTGCCTTTCTTACTGTCGTTCTGGCGGCAGAAGATATCCGCGTAGTTTCTCTGGGGGATTAGCCACCATCTGATGAGCTTCCAACAAACCCAATCGCTGTGCGAACAATACCCACTTAGCGCACGAACCGGTAGCATGATTGTAGCTGAAATCAATCAACACCCAAGCCAAGGCCGCCGAACGCTTTCGGCCCGTCAAGGAATCATCATCACGACTTGCCGCATACAACTCATTAATTGGCTCGTATGCTTTGCCGAAATATTCGCCCGACTTCTTCTCGTCCTCCGTCGCCTCGGCTTTCTTGATCCACTCTACCGCTTCCCAGACGGCGTTTTTGTCGCTTTCAAGAAGACACTTGTTCGCCTCCTCAAGCGAGAACACCTCATCTTTCTTTTCAGAACAAGCCAACACAAAAAACGAGAGAATGAATATCGCAATTATTTTCATGGTCAAGCACCTTGGGTTTTGTCCAGAAGAGAGGTGGAACTCGAATGGATTCTTAAAATTTTCTTAAGGTCCCTATCGACATACGCAAGGGCTGCCTCGATTATGTCAGAGGGTATGCCCCATTCCGCCTCGGCGATAGACGCGGCGATTGCGGCGGTCGTGTCCACATCGCCGCCGATGGAGACCGCGTTGCGGATTGCATCCTCAAAGGAAGTTGCTTCAAAAAATGCTTCGAGCGCTTGCGGCACACTACCAGGGCATCCGGAATCGTATTCGTAAGAATCGCGGATTTCGTCGAGCGTGAATGTGAGACTTGGATAGAAGTTCTCTCGAATATAGTCACGGATTTCCGATGGCGCACGTCCCTGCCGTGCAAGGAATATCGCCGCCGTTACAGCCTCTGCACCTTTGATCCCCTCCGGATGGTTATGGGTAACACCCGTGACAACACGTGCCAGCTCCAATGCCTCATCGAGCGAACGCGCCACCCATGCGCACGGCGAGACACGCATCGCAGCTCCATTTCCCCAGCTTCCATACGGTTGTGGGTCTGGCGAAAAGATCCATTTCTGAAAGAGTACGCCAAACTCATCGTGGTTGAGCCGCCCGAACGTTCGCAATGCGCGGACCGTGCAGGATGCAAGCCCCTCAGGATCGTTTCGCGCCGCCAGCAACGCCGCCATAATCGCGACAGTCATGCTGCCATCAGCAGTCATCCGGCATTCCGGCACAAACAGTTCAAAGTTCCTTGTCTTTGGATTGGAATGCCCGAAGCGAGATGCGATGATATTGCCGATGATTGCGCCAAGGCAGACGAGAGAGCGTTTCTTGCCGTTGCGGACGCGACGGGGCGCGTCCCTCCCATCGAGCCAATTCGTTGAACCAAATGCATCATTGAGCCGCGTCAACAAATCCTGTCGCTGGACACCCATTGCCTCGAAGTAGTCTCCGTTTTCACAAAGATACCGAGCCAAACCCGGACGATTTGCATACGCGCCTCTTCCGAAGTATTCGTCATGTACAATCGGCGTATCGTCCCAAAGCGCGAGGTCAACGTCGCTCAACAAGTCCGCCACGCAATCCGGGCCTCCACAACGAATGAAGGCGTTCCCGGCATCGCTCGTCCAATGTGAACCCTGCACAAGTTTTGTCGCAGGAGGAAGTCCCTTTAGATTCACATAGCAATGTTCCCCAACGCAGTAATTGAAGCCGCTTCCATACGGTGGCACACGCGACGAATTGATCAGCGTCGCACCTTTCAGCAACACGACTGAATGGGTGTCGTTCGGATCACCGGCGAGATCCATACGGATAATCCCAGCCCCACGAACGACGAGCAACTTCTCTTTTCTAAGGAACACAGGCGATGTCACCTTAATCGTTTTGAGACCCATCGCATCGAAATCAATCAACAGCTCGCTCTCGCCGACATGGAAGCGTTTATCCGTATCGCGTAGCTTGTCAATGCGGGAGAACAACTCCCGTCCAGACATCTTTACAGGCTCCATCTGTACCAATTTCCGTTGGCAGGCAACTTGATCCTGCCGCCACTGACGAACTCGCTGCTCCATCTCGTTCCGCGCCAAGCCGTCAAGATTTCTTACATCGGAAAGAACCTCATCAATGGTCGAGTATCTACATTCAGCACGATTTGCTATGCATTTGTTAATGATCACGCTCCATGCAATCGGGACGTCCGCTCGGAAACAATCTCGCATGAGATGGCCGAATGCGAACACATCTCGGCTTGCGCAATAGCTCAACTCCGGCGGCATATAACCAATAGTTCCCACCCGGTTGTACTGTCCGGCATACACATTGATTGTGTTTTCTCCACAGATATGCTGATCAACATCCTCCATCAAATGCGATGCGCCAAAGTCAATCAGCACGATCTTGCCATTGTCGCGTCGGCGTGCCAGATTCCCCGGCTTGAGATCGCAATGCACCAAACCAGCTTGATGCATGGACGCAAGAGCCTCCAGCACCTCCTCGGCAAACCGTTTAATATCCTCAGCCTTTTTCGGCAGGGCTTCTGCGTCAATCGGATCAAGGTAGTCCATCATCACATAGGGACGTCCCTTGTGCGAACCCGCGCCAAGGCATAGCGGAGCGCCTTTGCCTTTCAATGCCCTTAGAATCTGTTCTTCCTGCCTAATTCGGGCCTTGCCATTCAAGGGATCGCTTTTCACATCCCCAGCGTAAATCTTGATTGCGACGGCCTGTCCTGCGCCATCCACAGATGTCGCACGATATACAGCGCCAAAGCTGCCCTTGCCGAGGCAACGGTCAACACGGAAGCCACGCAGCACCTCACCACATCGCAATGCGTCGCAATCCCAAACCGGACAAACCGGAGGACACATTGTTCCGCTACGGCGGCATCTGGACGGCCTTGCCGACATCGTCAGACCTTTACCCCCGTTGGCATTTCATCATTGTCCTTCAGTCGGCGCAAGGTCGCTTTCGCCAACTGCCTCGTAGAAGGCTTCACCAGCAACGCACGCCAAAGTTCCTGAAGCTCCTCCTCGGAGTTCTCACAGAACTTCGGGGCGACAGCCTTCCAGAACTCCAGTATCGGCTTAACGAGCGACTGCTTGGCATCGAACACCTTTTTATCGAAAGTCCCACGCTTAAGAGTCTTGAAATCATCAAGTGCGTAAATGTCCCCCGGCGTCATCTTGCCGACATAAAGCATATTAAGCATCTCGCGACGAGCCAACGGCACAGTCTCATCGGACAAGACTGAGACCAAGGCAAGGCTAAAAACATTTTTTTGAACCCGTTTGAGGAACTTCTGCTCTTCACGCGTGCATTCTTCGTGATAACGCTGCATCGACGCGGGATCAAGCGTTCCCTCGTCTCCTCCGTCGAACACGCCCTTAAGATCGTCCATGCTGACGAGGTGTGCATACGCGCTTTTTGATCTTCTTCCGCCGGCATCCCCCTCGATTGCCGCTGTTGCGTCATATGCATTCAGCTTTTTAGTGTCAGCTCTCGAATCATCATCGCCTTCAGACAACAAATCTCGCTCGTCGCACGTCGGTGCCCGATGATCTTCGCCGGATTCGGCCAAATAACGCCTCTCCCTGCGCACCATGTCCAAGGCTACGTGCGTAGCCACCAGTTTGAGAAAGGCCCGGAAATAGCCCTGTCCGGCGGCCTTGTAAACGAAGCGTCCGGATGCGAGAAACTTCGCGACCTTGGCGATGGCCTCATTGACAATGTCGTCAATCCTTGTATCGGCCGCCTTGAAGTACCGTTTTGATGCTACAAACTTCGCAATGTAGTTCCAGTACGGGCCATCTTGCAAAAACAGCCGCCACTTCTGGCTTGTATGACTCTGTAATCCAATCACTACGCTTGCGCGAGTCTCACTTGGAAGCACATATTTTCTGTCGTTCATTGGGTAAACCACCTCTTAACATGGATCAAAGGATCCCTGACGATCTTGTCAACTTACAGAAAGTACGCCAAAGGACAACGCAGCACGCGGAAAGGGGTATCGCAAGCAGCATCCCCAACAACGGGCCAAGGAACATTGTCCAGAGCAGGAAAGAGAATATGACCCCCGCATACCCTAACCCTGTCTTATCGCCCTGAATCTTTGGCGTGATAAAGTATCCGTCGAGAAACTGCCCAATCCCCCACACCAGAAGCACAAGAACAACTTTCAAGCCAGATCCGCCCAAACCAAAATACGCAAACGTAAGTGCAAGCGGAAGACAGACGATTGATCCGAAGAATGGGATAAGATTTAACGCTCCAAGCATCAACCCAATGAAGAATCCGTATGGCACGCCAACCAGCCAGAAGCCAATGCCATAAAAGCATCCCTCGATAAGACAGATTAGAATCTGTCGCTGATAGAAACTTACCAATATGTCGATTAACGTATCAATTTGATTGGCGACCAACTTTCTGGTCTTCTCCTTCAACATCGGAATCGCATCGGCGATCTTTCCACCGCAGAAGTTCTTTGTCATCAGAAAGTACACAAAGAAAATCGCTGTGACAAGTACATAGACGAACCACTGAAGAACCGCAGCCGCACCTGCCCCTATCTTCATCATCACTCCGCTTGCACCTGCATACGCCCATCCAAGGCCACTATGTCCGGAGCTCGTCGGAGCCGCCGCAGCGGCTCCGCCCCCACCGGCTGTTACATGGCCGAACTTGTCATATCCTGCCTGAATTATATCAGTTCCAACCTTCTTGATTTGGCCACCATAAGTTGCGTAGAGTTCTCCCAGCTTCTCAGCGTTTAGATTCATGCCACCTGCTGTGGTTGGCGCAACCGAGGCATTGGCATTCGTACAGACTTGTACCATGTTAGTGGTATCAGCATTTAGCGTAGCGGCAACAGTATTCGAGATCGCGTCCCCGCAATTCGCACACGCAGCCGCAACCTGATTGCCACTCGCTCCTACCATCGAGGCATCAACTTGCGGCGTTGTCCCTACAAGATTCACAATCGAATCGGAAAGCCAGCCACAGGCAAGTTTCACCTGTTCCAGTATAGCATGAAAGTTAGGGAATGATGACTCAATCCAATCAAGCGCATGCCCCACCATCACCGGCATCTGCTTGACAAGTCCGACAATCTCATTCACGATGATTGCACCTGTCCACCAGACAAGCAAGCCAATCGGGAACACCACCGTCACAATCAGCAACAGCAAAGCAACAACTGGAATCTTAACTTTCTTTTCCAGCCAAAGATAATATGGCTTAAAAAACAGCGCGAGGAAAAAGCCGGTCGCCACGGGTATCACCGCCCGAGAAGCAATAGACAATCCTTTAAGGACGAACCAAGCGACCATTGCCACAAGCGCGACAATAACCACAAACGATACAGCGGTGTGTGCCGTTGTTATAATCTTTTTTTGCGACTCTGTGTAACCGTCCATGACGTTTCTCTCCTTAGATTGATTCGACATAGGTCAAGTTCCTGCTATGAATCCTTGTTGTGCCATAGCCGCGATACACAACTTGTCAATGTCCTTGGTAAAATCATCAAGTTCCTCGAAGGGGACAAGATTGGGATGAAGTCGGCGCTCATTGTCTCTCGCGCCAAGCCGCCAATCCCCAAGCAGGCGTTCCGACCACCACCGATTATGTTCGGCCTTGAGCAACTTCAGCTGCAGTTCCGATGTCATTGCGCGCCCACAAATAATGGCCGTCTTCTCCTTGAAACTGCTTGCGCTACTTGCGCTCGACCACTTCCGCCATCGTTCCATTCCATTCCAGTCTTTGTTTGCCTTTTCTTCATTCCAAAGAGACTTGGCTGCGGCAATGAGAGCAACGTCAGTTCCTTTCGGCATTCGCTTGTCGTCATAGCATTCCGAGTAGTAATACTGCACGGCAACACCCAACTTAAGCCGGTCGCTTCCGTACCACGGCGGGCAATCCGTCATGCCGAAATATCGCAACTTGGTTCTGTCTCCCACTACCTGAATCAACGACTTTTCAGGAATGTTACGGGACTGGGAACCCATCCAAAGGAGTACCGATATCTCTTTGTTGCGCAATGCAAAAGGCAAGCCCAAATATGTTTTTACAACCTTCTCAGGCGCGTCTTCGACTATGACGATGGTCACAGCTGTCTTTTCCTCTGCAGCCACCTCCAGCATCTTAGCGGAGACCTTTCGGTTAAGGTCGCGTGATGAATATTCGGCTATCTCCAATTCAGGCAAAGCATTGACAACATCATCTGGAGGCAAGATTTCCGAACTGCGGTCAGACACCACAGTCATGCGGCAATGCCTCGCATCCTCACCATAGTTCATTAAAGTAATAGCGGAATAAACAACGGCTCGCGTGGCTTTCCCAGACCCGATTACGAACAGTTCCACCCGTTCGGCTTCCGCCTTGTATCGGAGTGGCAGGTACGGGGTGTCTCCGTCGGCGGAATCCTTTTCTGACCAGCACTTCCACACCCAACTGTCGTAATAATTGAAGACCTCAAGATCAAACAGCGCATTCCCATTCTGATCCTTTCGATCCATTGAAAGCTTCTGGGAGCACATTTGAGAATAAATCCCCGGATCCTCAAATTGCAAATATGCCTTCACGGGCACATCTGAACCAGTCAAAGGCTCAGATTCCGCCTTCGCCGCAAGCATGTCAGACGCACGCAATACGATGCCATCACGTCCTGAAACGCCCTCGTCTCCGAGAATATAGACGGCATTCGCTCCACGAATTCTCAACCCCGAATATGTGCCGAGAAGCGCCAAGTCACGCCGCATATACATCAACCTTGAAGACTCCTTCTTGGTCAATTCAGTATTCATCTCCGCCCTAATGGCACGGACATTACGATCCGTGATCAGCAAGACACGCGCATCAGCCGTATTAGACAACAATCGTTTAATCAGAGGCCGCGCCTGAAAGTCATATCCGATGATTAGAGAATAATTATTATCGAGACGATAATCAACCTCGCCGTTAAGGAATCGCTCTTTCCGCGCGTTAACTGTCTTGGTGATATACCCCATCAATCCCGTTAGAATAAGAAACTTGAATAGCAGCCCTATCCACATTTTGGGCGGCACGGCCATCGCAGCCTTCTTCAGCATCGGGAATACCGTTCCTGTCAGTACGCCAGTACTAAAGCCAACAATCACAAGCCCAACGACGATTGCAATAATTGCACTAATGATTATCTTGCGTTTCATGCTAACCCTCCTGTTATACAGTCAATGTACCCGCAAGCGGCCATCGCAGCGATGTTCACCTTGTCCAAATCTTTTGTATATGCGTCAAGTTGATCAAACGGAACCATATCCCAATGTTGATATGACGATTTCAGTTCGGCTTCCTTCTTCTTTCGTAGAGCCTTGTCTGCGTCCATCGGCTTCTCACATGGTTTCCATCCGGCAAGCAGACGCTCTGTCCACCAACGATTGTGTTCAGCATGCAGCATACGCTTCCGCGTTTCCACATTAGTCGCACAATCGGAAAATGCAAACGCTTTTTCCTTAAAACTGTCACTCGAACTAATGCTCGACCACTTTGCCCATCGCTGAACGGCAAGCCACCTCTCCATCGCCAACTCTGGTATCCACGCCCGCTTGGCTGTGGCCACTAAGCTATCATCCGTCGCTTCGGGCAGCACAACTTCAGGAAGGCTGCCATCTTTCCAGCACTTTCTCGCGGAATCCCAGTTAAAGATGATATCGTAGAAATAATTCACCGCACTACCATTCATCTGACGCGCAGGATTCTTCCACGGCAAACAATCCGTCATGCCGAAGAAACGTAGCTTCGCACGATCTCCACAGGTCTGCAGGAAAGGTTTTCTCGGACACTTATCCGTCGTAGTCGCCTGCCAAACGAGAATCGAGACATCCATTCTCCGAAGTGAATTGGCAAGTTCGGCATACGACTTGACCGCCGCGTCTGGCCCCGGTGTCGCAATGACAATCGTCACCGCCGTCTTTGGATCAGATGCCGCCCTGATCATGATGTCGTTGGCTTCATCTGAGCCGCCGCTGACATTCTTAAATACAACATCAACTTCCGGCAACGCATCCAACGCCCACTTCTCGGGCAGGAACACCCCACCAGCCGCACGGTCGTCAAAAATCGTTATCTTACAATGTTTGCGATCCTCGCCATAGTTCATAAGCGGCATCGCGTAGTTTGCCATCGCCTGCCCCATCATACTTGAACCTACAATGAAAAGTTCTACGCGTTCGGCATCTGGCTTGTGTCTCAACGGCAAATACGGGGATCCTTCGTGTTCATTTTCAGAGCATCCGTCTTGATCTTTGTCACAGGCATCCTTAAGAGACCAGCACTGCCAAGCCCAGCTCTCGTAATAATTGTAGACTTCAAGATCAATCAGATCGTCATTCTCCTCGAATCCCTCTTTCGGCATTGCCAGCGCCTGCGTATAAAGCACAGCGTCTTCAACGTGTAAATAAACCTTGATCGGCGGACGCTTGACCGGCAGCTTCGCTGCTGCGGCCTTGATATGACTGCGCAATACCCGCTCAATATGCAAGTTGCCGCCATCGTTATCAAGGCCATTTCGCTCGCCCAGAATTACGATCTCCTTACTGAGTTCCGGCCATGAATTGGCAATGGTGCTCTCCCCCGTTGTGACAAGCCCATTGTAGATATATACGCGCGACAAATCTCGAGTTCGGATTGACAACTCCAGCTCGCGTCGGATCGCCTTGGCATCCATCCCGCTGACAACAAGAACTTCTGCGCAATCCTTCAACAACGCCTTAACGCATGACGGTCCCTGAAAATCCCATCCGATAACGATTCCATGATCCCTGAACTTATAACGGACGAGACCTTCTTTGTTTCTGTCCCAGCATTCAATCAATCCAGAACTGATGATACCAGTAGGGATTGCGACCATTCCTACTCCGAGAAGTGCAATGATCGCGCCGAACACACGACCGAGCGTAGTAACAGGATAAATGTCGCCATATCCAACCGTTGTCAATGTCGCCACAGCCCACCAAAGTCCCGAAAATGCGTTCTTGAACACTCCAGGTTGTGCATCATGTTCCACCTCATATATGGCGAGCGACGAGAGGATGAGCATTAACGTGACAATAAACATCGAGCCAAGCAGTTCGCGGGATTTTGCGCGCAGCACCTCACCGATTGCTGCCAGCGACTCGAAATAACGATTCAACTTGAATACCCTCATCAAGCGCAGCAACCTGAAGATTCTAATCGCCAGCAGATTGCATGAAAACACCATGGGAAGGTAGAACGGCAGGATAGCCAACAGGTCAATGATCGCCATGCCGGAGCAAACATGCCGGATCGCCGCTTTCCAGGGTGGCATATCAGGATAAAGCAGGTCGGCAGTTAAAAGGCGCAGAACATACTCTATCGTAAAAACAATGGAGATCACCGCCTCAAGGACGTTTAGATGTCTGACCAACCCATCCGACAAATCAAATGTAGTTGCAAAAACACAGACAACGCTCAGCAAAACGAGCGCGGTGATAAACATATCAAACATCCTGCTGCCGAATGCTCCACCTTCAGCAGGCTGAATGATCTTGAAAATTGCCTTCTTGGCTCTATTCAGTTTCATCTTTTTTTCATAATCTTCCCGACGATGTAGAATATGATCGCGAGGGCTGTGATCATGCCATAGCCGGATCCAAGGCCGAACTTGTAAGCCCAATAAATCTGCGCAATCGGAAAGAATATGAACGTGCAGATTGTTTCAACGAGTCCGGCATTCCACGCAAAGACGAGCGACCAAAGATAACTGATGACTGCGAAGGTCTTGCCTAACCACAACAGAGTCTTACCCATTTCAGCATCCTTTCTTTACTTTTGTTCTATTTTAAGCTTGTTCTCGATCTGAAGGCGCTCATTGGGCGGCAGCACCTCAAGAAGTCGCCGTTCGGCTCGCTTCCTGTCGAACGTCCAGTCGACGCTCCATGCATGGAAGAGCTTCCAACCCATGCCCTCAAGGACGGAGTCGCGGAGGACGTCCCTGTCTCGCACGGTGTGCTGGGCCGCGTACTTCTCTCCATCGCACTCAATGCCGAGAACAAACCGATTCTGGTTCTTGGGGTCTCGCACGGCGACATCGACTGGATAAGACGACATGCCTACATCCGTTTCAAACGAATAGCCGTTTGCGGCAAGGCAATCGCAGACGGCCTTCTTAATTCCAGTCGCCTCCCGCCCATCGACTTTGACTGCGTCACCTTCAAGATGCCCAGTCTCTGCATATTCCATAAGAGCCTTCAGATGTTTTACACCGACAGAATTTGTGCGTTCCGCATGGATGTCCGACGAGTGCGTCGATGCAAATATGACAACCTGCTCCCTCGCCCGTGTGATGGCTACGTTGAGCCTGCGCTCACCGCCAGGCCTGTTTATCGGGCCGAACGACATCGCGAATCTCCCCTGGGCATCGGGCGCGTATGCAATCGAGAAGATGATCACGTCACGCTCGTCACCCTGCACGTTTTCGAGGTTTTTGACAAAGAACGCATCCGGCTTGGAGTCATCGAAAAAGTCTGCGGCCCAGTCGCATCCTTCACTTCTCTTGTCGATCAGATCTTCGACCAGTCTCTGCTGTGCTACGCTGAACGTCACAATTCCCCAGCTCCTCTTACGTTCTGTCGGTTTCTCAAGCCGCTCGAACAGGAAATCGACAAGAGTTTCGGCTTCGTTCTTGTTTGTGTGCGAAAGATGGTCGTACAGCGCGCCGTCCACATATCTGAACGACACGCCGAGCCGGTCGTTGAACTCTGCCGCAGGGAACGTG
>JAEEGL016317681.1_pt1 | contig 11064 bp, 6 predicted proteins | sample 9134231 | NCBI WGS metagenome assembly JAEEGL01 (sample SAMN16246548, study PRJNA631951) | gut metagenome | biome: gut microbiome; feature: rumen; material: fiber-attached | host: Bos | place: Iran: Karaj | collected 2018-10
AAACGTCACAGAAAAAGTTGCCGATGCTGCAGCTGTGCGTATTTTTTCTGAACCACAAAGCGATTATATATATAAAACAAAAGTTGAAACAAACCCTGAAGATACTGTTATTATCTGGGAATATCTTCCGGGGCAATATGATCAGAGAGCTGACTCTGCACAACAATGTCTTTCACTTTTACGTGCTGGACTTGCTTCAACAATGACTGTTGGAACAGAACCGCCGCTTGTAAAAGCTGCAAAAATGGTTGTTATCAGTGGAACAATTTCTGCTGACGATATTGTAAAAATCCAGAAATACCTTATCAATCCGGTTGATTCTCGCCTTGCTTCAGAGGAAATCCCTGAAACACTGGAAATGAAAGCAGATATTCCGTCAGATATACCTGTGCAGGATGGCTTCATCGATTTTGATAAAACACAACTTGCTGAATACCACAAAAAAATGTCTCTTGCCATGGATCTGGCAGACATAAAATTTTTACAGGACTATTTTAAAAAGACAGGTCGCAATCCTACAGAAACAGAAATCAAGGTTTTAGATACTTACTGGTCAGATCACTGCCGTCACACTACATTCAATACAGTTCTTGAAAACATTGAAATTGATGATGGTGACTTTAAACCTCTTTTTGAAAAATCTCTCGAAGAATATACACAGATGCGGACAGAACTTTATGTGAACAAAAATAAACCTGTCTGTTTAATGGACATTGCCTGCATCGGTGCAAAATATTTAAAGCAGCACGGCTTTCTGAATGATATTGAAATTTCTGAAGAAATTAATGCCTGCTCCATCTACATTGATGTAAATAAAATTGAAGCAGAAAGCGGCTCTAAATCTACAGAACGCTGGCTTTTAATGTTCAAAAACGAAACACATAATCATCCAACCGAAATTGAACCATTCGGAGGTGCCGCAACTTGTATTGGTGGTGCAATCCGGGATCCTCTTTCTGGACGAAGCTGGGTTTATCAGGCTTTACGTGTAACAGGCTGTGCAAATCCGACAGTTCCACTTTCACAAACCCGTGAAGGCAAACTTCCGCAGATGAAACTTACCCGCGAAGCTGCACAGGGTTTCAGTTCTTATGGAAATCAGATTGGGCTCACTACAGGTCAGGTTGCAGAAATATATCATCCGGGCTTTGAAGCCAAGCGTATGGAACTTGGGGCCGTTATTGCTGCCGCCCCTGCAAATATTGTCATGCGCGAAGAACCTGAGCCAGGCGATGTAATTATCCTTGTTGGCGGTGGAACAGGCCGTGATGGAATCGGAGGAGCAACAGGTTCTTCTAAAGTACACACAACAGAATCTGTTGTAACAGCTGCTGCAGAAGTTCAAAAGGGAAATGCAGTCGAAGAACGAAAAATACAAAGATTATTCCGTAATCCAAATGTTTCAAAAATTATCCGCAGATGTAACGACTTTGGTGCCGGCGGTGTTGCTGTTGCAGTTGGGGAACTTGCTCCAGGTCTAGACATTAATCTGGATGCAGTTCCAAAAAAATACGAAGGACTCAACGGAACAGAACTGGCAATTTCTGAAAGCCAGGAACGCATGGCCATTGTTGTTCGTGAAAAGGATGCACAGTTCTTAATTGATGCAGCTTCAAGCGAAAACCTGAATGCCTGTATCGTTGCCAGAGTTACTGATACAAACCGGCTCGTCATGAAATGGCGGGGTAAAACCATTGTTGATATAGACAGAGCTTTTCTGGATACAGCAGGAGCAAGCCGGTCAACAAAAGCCCGCATCACACAACCTATCCGCGTAACATCTCCGCTGTGCCGTCCTTTAGCTTCTGTAAAAAAAGTTCTTTCCGGGGAAGGCTCAGGCGCTGCTTACAAAAAAACAACAGAACTTGGACCAGAAACTTTGAAAAATGCCTGGCTTACAAATTTAAGCGATCTTGCCTGCTGTTCACAGCGGGGACTTTCAGAAAGATTTGACGGCTCAATTGGTGCTTCCAGTGTTTTATTCCCAATGGGCGGAAAATATCAGGGAACCCCTGAAGCCGGTATGGCCGCAAAAATTCCTGTTTTATCGCCTTATGAAACAACAACCGTTAGTCTGATGAGTTTTGGCTACGATCCGCGAATTGCACAATGGAGTCCTTATCACGGAGCACAGGTTGCCGTTTTACATTCACTTGCAAAAATCACTGCAATGGGTGGTGACTGCGAAAAAGCCCGCTTAACTTTTCAGGAATATTTTGAAAGAATGACCTCCGAAGAAAGTTGGGGAAAACCACTTGCCGCTTTACTTGGTGCCCTTTGTGCACAAAAAGCAATGGGAACAGCATCTATCGGTGGAAAAGATTCCATGAGCGGAACCTTCAAAGATATCAGTGTTCCGCCAACTTTGGTTTCATTTGCCGTAGCAACTGAAGAAGTAAGCAATATCACTTCTGGAGCATTCAAGAATACAGAAAGCCATCTCTATGCAGCTATTCAACCATACACAGAAGACTTAACTCCAGATTTTGAAGCTTTCAAAGAAACTGCACGAAATATTTACAAATTGAATAAAGAAGAAAAAATTCGTGCAATGTATCCGGTTGGTGCTGGCGGTATTGCAGAAGCAATCAGTAAAATGTCTTTCGGAAATAAAATAGGTGCCTACATTAATTCCTCTGTTCAGGAACTTCTTTTTGTGCCTCTTTATGGAACAATAATCATTGAAAGTAGTGAAGCATTAAATGCAAGTGAACTGGGCTGGCTTGAAATAGGACGAACTCAGAAAAAACCTGAAATCACTGTTGCACTCGCTGGAGCAGGCTCTCCTATTGCATCTGTAAAAATAGAACAGGCTCTGTCAGTTTGGGAAAATACTCTTGCAAAAGTATTTCCGCCAGTATCAGGTAAAGATGCAACAAAAGCTGTATTGCCTGAAAATCTAAAATCGTTACCAAACTTTGCTAAAAAAATTCATAGTTCAATTAAAACTGCCCGTAAAGAAATTAACAAGGGAAAAAGAACATTCACAATCGTAAATGCAGATAAAGCAAAACCAAAAGTGCTTCTTCCAGTTTTTCCGGGAACTAACTGTGAATACGACATGGCCCGTGCATTCAATCTTGCTGGGGCTGAAACAGAAATCTTAGTGTTCCGAAATCATACAAAAGAAGCCCTTGCAGAAAGTCTTGAACTTCTACAAAAAGAACTTTCAACATGCCAGATATTCGCACTTTCAGGCGGATTCAGTGCCGGAGACGAACCTGATGGTTCTGGAAAATTCATTGCCAACGTTTTACGGGAAAACCGCGTTGCCGATCAGATTATGAACCTTATCACTAATCGTGATGGACTAATTCTGGGTATTTGTAACGGTTTCCAGGCTCTTATAAAAGTTGGTTTAGTTCCGTATGGAAAAATCATCACGACACCTACAGAAGATATGCCGACATTAACCTTTAACACAATCGGTCGTCACATTTCACGAGTTGCACGCACACGCATTACATCTTCGCTCACACCTTGGGCAAACGATCCGAGTATCCTTATGAGCGACTATCACTACATCCCGATTTCGCATGGAGAAGGTCGTATTATTGTAAGTGCTGATATGGCAAAACAGCTGTTCAAAAACGGACAGGTTTTCACACAGTATGTTGATGAAAAACTGAATCCTGCTATTGCAGAACCAGATAACCCAAATGGATCAAATTATGCAATTGAAGGACTTATCAGCCCGGACGGTCATGTTCTTGGAAAGATGGGACACAATGAAAGATGTATTGAATTGGGACATAACGGACTTGATGAAGACGGATGTACATTATTCTGTGCAGAAGACTTATTAAAAAACATCGGCGGAAATACCTGTCAGAATATTTTTGCTGCTGGTGTACGATATTTTAATTAATTCTGGAGAAAACAAATGAAGAAACTTTTTACCTTGACAATTAGTTTAATTTTACTTGCATTCTGTATGTCTGCATGCTCATCTAAAATTGCCGAATGGGGTTCAGACTATGATGTTGCATTAGTTGAAGCAAAAGCTCAGGGAAAAGGTGTTCTTCTTTTGATGAGTGGTGACGAATGGGATGGCCTTTCGCCAGAAGCAAAATCAAAAATCTTTTACACCTCTGCATTTCAGAAAAAAATGTCTAAAGACTATGTTCTTGTAAATATTGATTTTCCACAGATTCCCGAAGACAAAACCTTTGACGATTTTGATGATACTGTAAAAGAAAATTTTGAAATAGCCCAGCATTACTCAACCCAGACCTTTCCAACCCTCTATGTACTTGCAAATAACGGCTATGTAATAAAAGAAATCGAGTATGCTTACGTAAATCTTCCTGATGCAAAAAACATAATCAAACAGATTGAACAGGTTTCAGAAAATTGCAAAAACGTAAATAAAGCTGCTGATAAACTCGAAACTGCCACAGGAATTGACAGAGTTGACTGCATCACACAGATTTTTAACAATGCTGCAATTTCACACAGAATTATGTTTACAGAGCTTTTTGCAGAAGCCGTAGAACTGGATCCTGAAAACACAAAAGGAATGCGCGGCACTTATAATCTGCAGCTTGCATACACAAAAGCAAGTCAGGACTTTGCAGAAAGACAGTTTAATGCAGCGATTGACAGATTTTTAGGTTTACTTGAAACTGAAGCATTAACACCAGAACAAATTCAGGAAGTATATTACAATGCCGCCTGGATTTCTTCCATGAGTGAAAGTTTCGATAAAACTGTTGTTACAACATATCTTCAAAAAGCCTTTGATGCATGTCCAGAAGCTGAAGGGGCCGGAGATCTTCTGACAATGATACAGAACATTAATAATCCGCCATATTCAGATGAAAATGTAATTCCAGAAGGAGAAAACGCCATAGAAGTTTACGAATAATATGGAGCATCCCCCTTCTGTAGATTCGGCGTTGCAAGGCAGTCTGCCGCATCTGATAATTACTGCCGTTATTCTCATTCTGTTGTCAATGATGTTTTCAGCAACCGAAAGTGCTTTTCTTTCCATTAATAAATTACGTTTGCGTTTTTTGCGGGAAAAGAAAAATAAACGGGCTCTTCTTGCTTCTAAACTTTTAGAAAAAAAAGACATTCTTTTAAACACAATTCTGATAGGAAACAATCTTGTAAACATTGCACTGTCTGCAATCATTACATCAATTGCACTTTCTCTTTATGGTCCCCGCGGTGTTGGTTACGCCACGCTACTTGTAACCATCGTGTTGCTTATATTCGGAGAAATAACACCAAAAACAATAGGAACACATAATTCAGAAAAAGTTGCGTTTTTTTTCGCTCCCCTGATACATTTTTTTACAGTTCTTCTTCGCCCGATTGTTATTTGTGTAACTTGTTTTGCAAAAGCAGTCGCAAAGATTTTTGGCATTCAAATATCACAGAAAAGCATTTCCTTTACAGAAGATGAAATAAAAAATTTTATTGATGTAGGCGAAGAAGAAGGTGTTATCCGCTCTGGTGAAAAACGCATGATGCATCGTGTATTTAAGTTCACGGATTTAAGTGCCCGCGATATAATGATTCCACGAACCCGTATTATTTCTGTGCCTTTGGAAATTTCATGGCGTGCCTTAATAGAGCTTTCACAAAAACAGCATCTTTCCAGATTTCCTGTCCACGGAAGAGACATCGATGATATTAAAGGCATTGTCTACATGAAAGATATTTTATCTTATGCCTCAAATCCAGAAACTTTCGTCCTTAAAGACGTAATGCGCGCCCCTCTATTTATTCTGGAATCAAAAAAAATGTCTTCAATACAACAGCTGCTTTTGGAAAATCATCAGACGGTTGCAATTGTTATGGATGAATATTCTGGTATTGCAGGAATGCTTACGGTTGAAGATATTGCAAAAGAAATCTTTGGACCTATATATGACGAATATGATTCTCCAACCATACATCCATTTTTTGAAGCAACAGAAAACGAATTAATCTGTAATGGAGCAACTCATCTGGATCATTTAAATGATGCTTTTCACTTAAACTTAAGTTCAGATAATTATGAAACAATTGCCGGTTTTATTCTCGAACACTTCGACAAAATTCCAGAAGCAGGAGAATCCTTTATTGATGCCGGAGCAAAGATTACAGTTGAAGAAGTAACCGACAGACAGATTCTAAAAGTTCGCATTGAACATTATCCGCAAAAGGAAGAAAAAAAATGATAACAAAACTTATTCTTTCTTTTGTACTGATATTATTAATTTCTCTCATCGCCTACTTCGCTTCAACAGAAACTGCCTTTATGTCGCTTTCAAAAATCAAAATCCGGCAAATGCTCAAAGAAAAAAGACATAACGCCAGAAAAATTGCAGCTTTAAAAAACAACATGGATAATCTTATCACAACAAATTTAATCTGCATAAATTTTATCAATTCCCTTAGTTCTGCTATTGCGACCGCTCTGGCATTATCTGTACTTCCAGAGCAGGGAACTGCCGTTGCAACAATCGTTATGTCTGTACTTGTTACCGTTTTCGGAGAAATATTGCCAAAAACTGTAGCAGCTTATTATCCGGAAAAAGTTTCTTCACGATTTGCTTCATCCCTGAGTATCCTTGTATTTATATTAAAACCCGCTTCTAAAATCTTTTCGCTTTTAACAAATACTGTAAACAAAATTTTTTCACCAAAAACTAAAACTCCACTTGTTACTGAAGATGAATTGAAAACTTTAATAAATGTTGGAAATCTTGAAGGAACACTGGAAACTGGTGAAAAAACCATGCTCAATAAAATTTTTGAATTCACAGATTTAAAAACCAGAGATATTATGAGGCACCGCTCTATGATTGCTGCCGTAGAACAGAATGCAAGTTACGATGAAACCGTTGCTGTTTTCACAGAATCCAGATATTCAAGAATTGCAGTTTATAAAGACACCCCTGCTACAATTACAGGTATAATCCATTACAAAGACATTTTATTTTTTAATCCGAAAAACAAATTTTCTTTAGAATCCATTATGCATTCGCCGCTTTTTGTTCCTGAAACAAAATCAGCTTTCAGTCTGCTGCAGCTTTTTAAACGCGAAAAGAAAAACATTGCAGTCTGCATTGATGAACATGGTTCAATTTCTGGAATTGTTACAATGGATGATATTTTAAAAGCTGTTTTTGGTCATGTCACTGATGAGTATTCTTCTGATGATGCAAACCCGGAAGATCACATTATTATCCTTAACCATAGACAATTCAGTTTACCGGGAGAAACCCCGCTTGCAACTGTTAATCAGGTTTTCAACCTCAAACTTAAATCTGAAGATTTTGAAACAATCGGAGGCTGGCTATTAGAGCAATTCGGCACCTTGCCTTCCACAGGCGAAGCCCTTAAACGCGATGGCATTGTTTACACAGTAGAAGATCAAAGCCGACGCCGCATCAACAGTGTTAGAATTACAATTTAGCACTATGTTTTATTCTTAATTTTGAATCATTCAGCTAACGGATCTGTTCTAAAAAGTTTTGCAAGCTGTTTTCGTACGCTATCCATATCCTTAAAATAAGGAGCCGTAAAAGTCAGACGCTCGTCAGTTTTTGGATGCACGAATTCCATACTGTAAAGATGCAAAGCAAGTCGTGATAAAAGAGGGCGTTCTTCAAAAACATCCCCATGATAAGAGCGCTTTATTTCACTCAATCTTACCGGCTTTTGATTTCCTCCATAAAGACTGTCGCATACTATACTCAGTTTTTCTTCGAGCAAAGCTGCCCTTACCTGCTCTATACATTCAGAAAATGTTTCTGCAATAATCCAGGAATAAGGACCTGCCGAACCTTTGTTACAAAAGTCAATTTTGCATGGCTTTCCTGATTTTTTGTTCACTACAGTCCTGTGCTTCGAATCAGCATCACAAAGAAGAAACAAAGCTGAAGTATGACAGTTCCAGACAGGACGACCATAAATCAGGGCATGGTAAATTTTCTTTACTGAATTGTTTTTAAATTGTGCAGATAATTTTTTATGGCTTTCGGAAGTCTTTGCATACACCACCAGACCAGATGCGTCTTTATCGATTCTGTGTAAGGCAAAAAGTTTTCCATAATCTTTTTCCAGAAGTTTATCAAGCCTTGGAGTTTCATTATCGTATCTGTCTGAAGCAACCAGAAGAGCGCTTTTTTTATTCACCACAAGGATGTCTTCGTCTTCAAATATAATCGTATAATTAGAAACTTGTTTCATACTGTCTGATATTATAGTACAAATAACAGAAAAAATCACAAAAAAAGCGCCGGGTTTTGTCCCGACGCTTCGCCATTTACTAAATGATTATACTAGAGTGATAACCATCCGCCGTTTGCTGTTTTGATATCATAAATACCAAGGGTAGCTTCACCATTTTTTGATTTGTTGTAATAGTGGAAGCCCAGTGCATATTTCCCTGATGATTTTGTTTCGAAAACACACTGTCCACCTGGGCCAATGCGGTTTCCGCTTGTTTTGAGCAATGTTGTTCCACCGTTGTCACGCATATCCTTGTTGTTCTTATCAAGGTATGGACCTGTTGCTTTCTTTGAACGACCATAGCGGATATTGTATGTTGAACTTGTACCTGCACAACATTTATCATATGAACAGAGGAGATAGAAATATCCGTTTGCAGCCTTCCAGATTGAAGCACCTTCGATTGCATTGCTTGATAAGTCGCGGTCTGCAATCTGAGTAAATGATGAAGAATTTGGTTTCATGCTGCTTGAGCTTAAGCGAACCATGTAGATACCATCTGACCATGAACCGAAAGCGAGGTAAGGTGCACCATCATAGATGAATGCAGGATCAATACAGTTCCACTTAGAAGAATTTGTTGAGTGAATAACGTGTCCCTGATCTTTCCAGTCACCTTTAAGAATGCTTGAGCATTTCATAAGACCGATACATGACTGACGGCTTCCGAATGTAGAAACTGAGTAGTAAAGCCAGTAAGCACCATTGTAGTAAACAATTTCCGGAGCCCAGATGTTAAAGTCTGATTTTCCAGGAACATACTGAGACCACCATGAAAGTTTAGAACCTAAAACCTGCTGTCCCTGATTCCAGTTTTTTCCATCAGAAGAGTACTTAACACCGATACCATCTGCTGTGTAGAACATCCAGTAAAGACCTGCTGATTTTTCATAGATGATTGACGGATCATGTGTAAAGGTACTTCCAGAAATAGACCACTGAGAACGAGAACCATCTACAGCACCACTTTCATCCTCAACTTCAACACTACAAGCTCCAAGAGCAACAACAAGAGCTAAAGCAATTAAAACAGTTAATAATTTTTTCATAGTTTTCCTCCTTTTTTGCGTGTAATTTAACGCAAAAAATTGATATATATCAACCGAACTTGATTTTTACACTTAGAGTATCGCATTTTTTATTAAAAATTTTCATTTAACTAATTGTAAATTTCTGTTTTTTAAGATAATTTTTTGTTGCGTGTAATTTTAAAATATTGCTAAAAATTTTAAAAAATCAACAATTTTCTTAATTTATTTTTAATTTCTTTTCAAATAAAAATAGAATTATTTTTAATTTTTATCCGTTTTTGCAATTTTTTATCAAATATTTTTAATTTTTTTATTGAAAAATTACCAAATCGTTAGGTCTTTTTTTTACAAAATTAAAACTTTCTTAAATCAGCCATTTTAAAAAAAAGTCCTTCATAACGAAAAAAGGTCAGGTATAAATGTCTATTCTTCATTTATACCTGACCTGCTATTGTCTACCGTAGAATGATTCTTTTAGAAACGCTTAGAATGACAGCCAGCCTCCGTTAGCAGTCTTGATATCAAAAATTCCTAAAGTAGATTCACCGTTCTTTGATTTACTGTAATAATGATAGCCTAATGCATATTTTCCAGCAGTCTTTGTTTCAAAAATACACTGACCGCCTGGCCCTATGCGGTTTCCGCTTGTTGAAAGCAGTGTTGTTCCGCCGTTATCCAGCATTGACTTACCGTTCTTATCAAGATATGGTCCTTTTACACTCTTTGAGCGGCCATAACGAATATTATAGGTAGAGTTTACCCCAAGACAACAGTTATCATAAGAACAAATCAAATAAAAATATCCGTTTGCTGCCTTCCAGATTGTAGCACCTTCAATGGCATTAGAACCTGCACCATCACGGTCTGCTATCTGAGTAATTGTCGAAGTATTTGGTTTCATTGTTCCTGAACTTAAACGAACCATGTATATTCCGTCCTGCCATGAACCAAAAGCAAGATATGGTGCTGAACCATCATGAATAAAAGCCGGATCAATACAATTCCATTTTGAAGAATTTGTTGAATAAATTACAACTCCCTGATCAGACCAGTCTCCTTTAAGAATACTTGAACATTTCATTAAACCGATACAGGACTGCTTTATTCCCGTTGAAACTGAATAATACAGCCAGTAACTTCCATTATAATAAACAACTTCTGGAGCCCAGATATTAAAATCTGTTTTTTGTGGAGCATACTTTGACCACCAATCTAGTTTGGAAGCAAAAATCTGTACACCCTGATTCCAGTTTTTTCCGTCTGATGAGTACTTAACACCAATACCGTCTGCAGTGTAGAACATCCAGTAAAGTCCAGCGGACTTTTCATAGATAATTGACGGGTCATGAGTAAAGGTACTTCCAGAAATTGACCAAGCAGAACGAGTGCCGTCAATGGCAGCAGTATCCTCAACTTCTTCAACTACTGCATTACATGCTGCAAACGCAAACACAATCAGCAGGGAAGCAAAAACAAACAACAACTTTTTCATAGTTTTCTCCTTTTTAAAAAACTAATTATTTTGATACATATCGATAAAATATGATTCTTTATAATAACATACAACACTTTACCTAAAAATTTTCATTCGACAAATTGCAAAATTCTGTTTTTTCAGATAAATATCTTTTGTGTGTAATTTTAAAATATAGTCAATAATATTAAGAAATTTTTAATAAGTAGTTAAAAGGAGGGATTTAGTTTTAAAAAAACAGGAGCCTCCCTAAACACTGGGAAGCCCCCTAAAATTTGTTTTGAAAAATCGTTAGATTTTTCGAATCCGTGTGGCTTTGCACACAGCACT
>JAEEGL016535481.1_pt1 | contig 11064 bp, 3 predicted proteins | sample 9134231 | NCBI WGS metagenome assembly JAEEGL01 (sample SAMN16246548, study PRJNA631951) | gut metagenome | biome: gut microbiome; feature: rumen; material: fiber-attached | host: Bos | place: Iran: Karaj | collected 2018-10
CGTCTCGAAGCTGTTGATGTTGTAAACGAAAAGCAGTTAAAGGATGCAATGCCTTTTTTGATTTACAGATGCAAAGACAAGAAAGAAGAAAAAATTGTAAAAGAAAAAACTTATGCTGTCATTGCAAAAATGAATTTAAAAGAGGGTAATGAATACTTAATAAGTGTTCTAGATGATAAAAAAACTTCTGATGCTACAAAAATTAAAGTGGCTTCAGTTCTTCTTGAAAGTAATTATTGCGGAACAAAAGAAGTTATTGCTCTCGCAGAAGACAGCTTTACTTCTGATTTGAAAAAGAATTTAAGATATTCGCTGGGTAAAGAATTTGCAAAATATGGAAGAAGCGAGTTCGAAGATATATGTAGGAAATATCTTGAATCAACAGATACTGCAACTCAAGGTACAGGACTTGATATATGGGCAAAAGGAAAATACAAAAGCTTGAGGCCATTAATTCAGGACCTTGCAAAAGACGCTGATTATGTCCCTGAGCCTGGCAATAAAACTCCAAAGAAAATCAATGCCAATGCAAAAAAGGCAAAGCGTATTTTGTCTCAGGTTGATTCAATTGAAAACCACAAAGCTGAAGAAGCTCCTTCACCGGACTCTCAAAAAGCTCCTCAAAGTTCTGCTGAAAATAATTCACCGGATGCAAAATAGTTTTTATTATTCATATAGATTGTTTAACATTCGGTAAATTATATTTATTTTTTCTATTTGAGTTTGATTCAAATTCATGCTTTCTGCATCATCAATTAATTTTTCCAATGAACTTAAGCTTTCATTTAATGCAGTTGAAATGCCTCTGGAAATCTTAAACCAGTAAGTTCCCTTTTCATCAGTAAACAAACAGATAAAGCCATATTCTTTAGTGCTGTTCTTTGCCTGACATACACGCATTATCAGTTCAAGATTTGAGATAAGCTTTTCTATATTATTTTCCTGGAAAACATTTGTGCTGAACTTCCTGTCAAACTTTTTTTCATCAATTGGATTGAGGTTTAAGTTCTTGTTGATTTTTAAAATCACACTGACTTTTTCACCATCCAGCAGTTTCCATTTATTACTGAACTGAATGCAGCCTTTCATGTTTCCAACCTGGTTAAATAAGCTTTCATTTAGTTCTGCATAATTAAAGTCTTTGATTTTTTCGTATGGAAGTGCAAGTGTCTTTTTGCCCTTTATCTTTTCAATGTAGAAAGTAACCCCAAAAAGAGTGACTGAATCTTCATCCTTTTTATTCTTAGCTTTTTCCTTTTTATTTTTCTTAGAGCTATTCTTTTCTTCTGTATAATCGTTAAAATTATACTCAGTATAAGGTGCTAAAGATTTACCTTTCTTGCCTTTTACTTTTGAAAGATTCTCTTCCAATAACGGATCAATTTTGCAAAGAATTTTTTTAGTAAGGGGAGAAACACTCATTGCAAACATTCTGCTTGTCCTGACAATTTCGCCAGCCACAATGTAAAGCGGATTTGTCTTAAACATTGACGAACCCGGGTGAATTGAAATGTGTTCTGTGGTTAAAGTCCTGTATGTTTCCTTTCCTTCACGAACACAAACAAATTGAATCATACCGCTGGCAATGCAGCATAAATAGTCTTCCATGTTTCCGCCGCTTGTAATTGGAAGTTTAAGTCTGTCACCGACAATTTCTTCAAGCTGTTCTTTAATGTTATTTATTTCCTGCATTACTTTTTCATCTAAATAGAATCGCTTGCAGAATTTTTCTTTGTTTGGGGCAGTCATATATTTTCTGTACATGTTTAAATAACTTACAAAATCGCCCTGCATATCGCGGAAGGTATGATGTGCCTGCCTTGCATTTAATTCTTCACCTACAGGGAGAACGAATGGAGACTGTGTGCTTAAAAATGCTGATGCAATTAAAACTTCTTCTAACACATCAGGATAATACATTATGCTTTCGACAATGATTCGGCTCACTCTTGGTTCAAGCGGGAATTCAACCATAAGCTTTCCGACTTTACTTAAAGTTCCATCGCTTTCAAGAGCCTTCAGCATATTAAGTGTGTTTACGGCACCTTCTATTCCGTTTGCCGGTGGGGGTGAAATAAAATCAAAATTATTGAAATCTGTAATTCCCAGTTCTGACATTCTAAGAACTACTTCGCTTAAGTCTGTTCTGTAAATTTCTTCTTTTGTATATTCTTCTCGGTTTTCAAAGCTGCTTCTTGTGTAAAGTCTGTAGCAGGTTCCTTCCTGAGTTCTTCCGGCTCTTCCTTTTCTTTGATTGCCGCTCGCCCTGGATATTTCTGTTTCGATTAAACTTGAAGTAAAGGTTTTAGGACTGTAGAAATTTAATTTAGCCAGTCCCGAATCAATTACTGTAGTTATGCCGTTTATTGTTACAGAAGTTTCTGCAATGTTTGTACTGAGAACAACTTTCTTTTTTAAAAGCGGTGCGTTTTCAAATACTTTTTCCTGTTCTTCTTTTGGCAGCCTTCCGTATAATGGGATAATGTGTATTTTATTCCTGAAGGATGAATTTGAAAGTTTCAGCATACAGTCTTTTATTGATTTTTCGCCTGGCAAAAATACTAGAATATCTCCTGTAGTTTTGTTGCTTAAAACCCTCTCGATTGTGTCGCAAATTTTTGTAAGAAGTGCCTCGCAGTTTTCAGGAGTTGTTGTTCCTGCTGCTAATAGTGGAGGGTCGTAAACTAATGTTACCGGAAAGATTTGTGTATCAATTGTTACAATCGGGCAGTTATCAAAATATTGACTGAAAGCTTCTGCATTCATTGTTGCGCTGGAAACAATTACTTTAAAATCCTTTCTAACCGCTAAAACTCTTTTCAAAAGGCCTAAAACAAAGTCGATATTCAAGCTTCTTTCATGTGCTTCATCAACCATAATGACAGAGTATTTACTCATGTATGGATCAAGCTTCATTTCCTGCAAAAGAATTCCATCTGTCATTATTTTGATTTTTGTAGAATAATCTGTTTTATCTTCGAATCTCATTTTGTATCCAACGAGACCCGGGTATTTTGTTTTTAACTGTTTTGCTATGAATTCACTTACACTTAAAGCCGCAATTCTTCTAGGTTGAGTTACTGCAATAATTCCTTTTTCTGAATATCCTGCTTCATGTAAAATCACTGGAAGCTGAGTAGTTTTTCCAGAGCCTGTAGGACTTTGAACTACTATCACCTGGTTTTTACTTAACGATTCAAGAATTTTTTCTTTCTGTTCATATACTGGTAATTTTTTATAATCTATAGACATTGGAATTTATTTTATATTTCATTTAATTTTTATACAAGATTTTGATTTTTTCTTTATCTTATTTCTTTAAGTAAAATATATAAAATGCGGCTGCATGAAGAAAAGTCTGTATGTACCATTGTCATGCTGAATTTGCAGCTCGCTATTTCGAGCTTGCTTCAGCATCTCTATACATACAGACTCTGAAACCAGTTCAGAATGACTGGTAATATGCTTTCTTCAACCGTGTGGAACAGATGAGTCTTTTCTGGGCGCGGACACATTTTCGCATGTTACTTGACTGTTCCACATTTTATTTATTTTTTTATAAATTAATTGCTTTTATTTTCATCATCTTCTTCAACTAAGACCATTTCTTTTGTTGCTACTACTTTTTCACCATAGCATTCAAAAATATTATCTACAGTTTCTTTCTTAAGTTTTGGTGTTATTAGGCTTACAAGCGGAACTATGATTAAACTTCCAAGCATTGCAATTGCACCGCAGTTAATTGGTGATTTGAATATTGGGTGAATCATATTTACAACTGTTATACCGACACCATAAATAAATGCAGCCCAGCATGAAAGCTTTGTTGTACCTTTCCAGAATAAACCATACAGGAATGGAGCAAGGAAAGCACCGGCCAATGCACCCCATGAAATACCCATTAACTGAGCAATGAAGGTTGGCGGATTAAGTGCAAGTGCTACAGAAAGCCCAATAAAGAATACGATTAAAACTCTCATTATTAAGAGCTGTTTTTTATCACTCATTTTTTTATCAACTGCAAACTTTAAGAAATCCAGTGTAAATGTTGAACTTGAAGTTAAAACCAAAGATGAAAGGGTAGACATAGATGCAGATAATACTAAAACAATAACAATTCCAATCAATACATCAGGTAAGGTGTTGAGCATTGTTGGAACAATAGTGTCATATCGGACAGCACCGCTTGCGCTGTAAATTTCCGGTCTGTCAAATAATCTTCCGAAACCGCCGAGGAAGTAGCTGCCGCATGCAATTACTACAGCGAATAAAGTTGAAACTACAGAGCCTGTCTTAACGGCTTTTTCACTTTTGATGGCATAGAATTTCTGAACCATCTGAGGAAGTCCAAGTGTACCTAAAGAAGTTAAAACTATAACTCCCAAAAGATTTAACGGATCCGGGCCAAAGAATGCTGTGAAAGGTCCTTTCATTTCCTGCAAAGCCTGTGTTGTAGTTTTAGGGTCTACTGGAATCTGTGAAAGTTTATTTACAGCAGATAAAAATCCTCCCTGTCCTTTAAGCACTGCAAGAATTACACAAACGATTCCGACAAGCATTATAATTCCCTGTATAAAATCATTGATTGCAGTTGCCATATAACCGCCAAGAATTACATAAACAGCAGTAAGGGCTGCCATAATGATTACGCACCATTTATAGTCAAAGCTAAAGGCCATTCCGAAAAGGTTAGAAAGTCCTGAATAAACAGAAGCTGTATATGGAATAAGGAAGATAAATACAATTAATGAAGCTGCCAGTCTGAGAGAGCGGCTTTCATAGCGCTTGCCAAAAAATTCCGGCATTGTTTTTGCTTCAAGATGATGTGTCATAACGCGTGTACGACGACCAAGTAAAACCCAAGCAAGTAAACTTCCGATTACAGCGTTACCAATTCCAATCCATGTAGAAGAAAGTCCGTATTTCCATCCAAATTGTCCTGCATAACCAACAAATACTACTGCAGAAAAATACGATGTTCCGTAAGCAAAGGCTGTAAGCCAGGGACCAACACTTCGTCCGCCAAGAACGAATCCATTAACATCTTTCGCCTGTTTGTGAGAATAAATTCCAACACAAATCATCATGGCAAAAAAGATAAAAAGCATAAGCAGCTTTAAAATCATTTTTTTAACTCCTAAGTTATTTAATAGGTTGAAACTCGAAAAAGTGACCTAATAGAAAAAAGTTATACAAATAGAAGTTTGTTGTCAAGATTTTAAACCTTAAATGTATATTTGATTTTTTATTATCTACAATAAATAGTAAAAAATTGATATAATAAGTGCGCTATTATTATGGATTTTTCTACATCAAAAAAATTAAAACCTATCTTACTCTTTAGCCTTATTTTTGCTTTTGTTCTTGGGTTTTCATATCCTGTTTACAAAGTTGTAAATCGCATGACTCAGTATGTAGAAGAATTCATCAATAAAAAAATAAAAGACTCTACCGGCTTAAGAATTGAATACAAATCCCTTTCACCATCCATATTAAATGGAATTCACATTAATGAACTTTCTGTTAAAACTGTAGAAAATAATTTTGAAATTGTAAGAGTTAAGCGATTAGATTTATCCTACAATCTCAAGTCATTAATCAAAAGGGATTACCAGCATTTCTTTACAAAGCTTGCTGCTAATTCCGTTGACTTAAAAATTTCACTGGAAGAATTAGCTTTCTTACTAAAAGCAAATTTTGAAAACGCTGAGGACTCAACTGAAAAAACTGAAAATAAAGAAATTGAATTTTCTCCTGAATTAGTAAAGGAAGTTGTTCAAAAATATATATTTGCCATTCCGTTTAAAGTTTTAATAAACAGATTAAATTTTAGTTTTTCAAATGAATCACTTAAGCTTGATTATTATATAAAGCAGCTGTCACTTTCAAAAAATAATTTTAATTCATCAATTAATTTAAATTTGCAGTCTCAGGTAAAAGCAAATTTAGTTCAGATGGATAATAAATCTTTGGGCGCAAAAATTAATCTTGAAGGAAATCTTTTAAGCGAACTCGATGGCAGTTCTTTCAAAATAGTTTTTGATGAATACTCAAAAGCAGATTTTTCTGTAAGGCGACTTGAAAATCTTTTGCGTTACAGTTCCAATTCAGTTTATATTGATTCCGTTCAAACCCTTCAGCCGTTTAATTATTCTGCAAGCTTTAATTTTTTATCGCAGGATTTGAAGCTGTCACTGAAAACAAAAAAGCTTGATCCGTTTAATTTAGTTATCCTGCCAAAGCTTTCTGACCTGATACAAAGTTTTAGGGGCTCTCTTTTTTCAATTGATACACAGTTTGAATTAAATCTTCTTTCTAAAAAAATAAACTGGTATACAAACGATTCAATTCAGCTTTCTAAAAAAATAACTCCGGAAGGACAAATGTTTTATATTGATGCAGAGGGCAATTCTGACAATATAAATGTTAAATCAATATACGGAAAAGGGGAGCTCACAGATTTTACTCTTTTCGGTTCGTATGATATAAAAAAAATCCAGCCATACGGAATTCTTGATTTACAGAAATTTGTTCTTCCTAATAAAAATGCCTTGTCTTTTGAATTGTATATTGATCCGCGCGATAACGGTTTTGTCTGCTATATACCGCAATTATTTTTAGGCAGCCAATCGTATTCAGATTTTCTCTTGAATGTGTTTGATATTAAAGATTCCATTGACTTCACTTTTGACGGCTATGATTATTCTCATTTCGATTATGAAAAAAACGCTTCAGTTCATATCGATGGAAACTATAACTTTAAAAATAATCAGTATCTGCAGGCTTATGTTAATGTAGATTCCCTGTTCATGGATTCAATCGCCAGGACAGTAACTTTTTTCACGACTAAAGACAAAGACAGTGTAAGTGAAAAAAACTTCGAAAACTTTAAGCCATATCTTGGCACGACAGAAATTTATTTTTCAACGGATTTTAAATCAGTAACATTTAATTCGCCTTTCACATTTATTGCTAATACGAAAGAGGATAATCAATTCCTGTTCATTTCATTTGATGGAAGTGAAAGCTCAATACAGTTAAGCCAGCTCGATTTAATTTTTGGCAAGAACTCGTTTATGGCAAATGCACAGGCGGATATTTTAACTGATGAAAATCAAATTATCTTTGACACCTCCTTTAGTTTCAATTCGATTCCATACAGCTTGAACGGCATATATAATTTTGATAATGATTTGCAGATCTCGGGCGATTATGATTTTTCTTTACTGTTAGATTTAAAGAATAAAATAAATGGTTCTTTAGCTTTTAACTCTTTGCCTGTTGAATTCGGAAATTTTATTTCTTCGTTCACAGCTTCTCTAGATTTTAGTTTTAAGGATTTACAGGATTTTACATTCAATATTTTAAACTTTAAGTTTGAAGAATTGACTCAGAATTTCAGGACAAAACCGTCTTTAATGCTCACGGGAAATGTAAGCCCTCAGGGACTTGTTTTAGATTCAATCCGCTATTCAGATATGATTTCTGCCTATGAAGGAAATTCTTTTGTTTTTGTTAATCTGAAAGATAATCTTCTGGAAAGCGTAAACTGCTCTTTAAGTCTTGTTAACAGCGAAAGTCAGAGTTCACAAAAAATTGTTTTAGACGGAAACATTACAAATCCATTTAAAGCTTCCTTTGAAGATGAGAATTTTATTAAGGATTTATATTTTTCTTTAACTTCAGAAATTACTTCATTTCCTATGAGCTTTTTCATGGCGGGCCAGGATACTGATAACCGCTTTGATGTTCAGTTAAATGTCAGCGGAACCATAGAAAATCCTTATGTTTTACTTTCAGTTCCTTCTTTTTCTATGATGGTTGGCGACTTTCCTTTATATGCTAACTGCAGTGCAAGCTTAGTAGAAGGAAAAGTTTCTCTTGATTCCCTTTATACAAAATTCCAGAGCTTTGAGATTAAAAAAACGAACCTTTCTTTTGATTTAAATTCCTTTAATGGTGACGGCTTAATTGAACTTTATGCTGCTCTTGGTTCTAAATATATTGATTTGCCGGTTAATTTAAAATTCGAAAATCTTTCATCAATTTATGAAGAAAAAGGTTTCCCTAAAGCATTTTCTCTTACTGTAAACAGTGATAAATACAAGACAAATTTATTTTCTGATACTCCGGAAATTATGCTGTCAGTATTAAGGTCTCCAGGAAGATTTGATATTTTCACAAATGAATTATTTTCTCTCTCCGGCGAAGTTTTAGACAAAGGAACAGTTAATATAAATGTACCAAAGAATAAGCCTTTACATTTCAGTTTAAATGGAAATATTGCAAACAATTTAATTGATTTACATTTGGATGATTTTTACTGCGACCTTTCAAAATTCAGTTCTGCAATTAACAGTGAATTTGTTGAAATTAATACTGCCTTAGTTGAAGGAGAAATTGAACTTTCAGGAGCAATGCAGGATCCGGGCTTGGACGGAAATATTTTTATCCGCAATATGAATTTCTCTGTTCCGCTTTTTATCCCGGAAACAATTACAAGTAATGAACTGGCAGTAGAAGTCAGTCATGATGAAATTGTCGTTCACGATACAACTTTTAATGTTAAAGACGGACGTTTTTCTTTAGGTGCATATATTGGTCTTGATCGCTGGCAGTTAAATTCAATGAATGTAAATTTAATTTCTGCTAAAAATAAAGACGTTCCGATTTATGTAAAAATTCCTTTTGTAACGATTAAAGGAAAAACCTCGTTCGATATGAATGTTTCATTCGATGAAGGAGTTATGGATTTAAACGGCGATTTAGGTTTACATCATTCTGAAATTTTACTCCTTACAAATTTAAACTCTTCGATGATGGATAAATCTTCTGACTCAAAAGCTTCTGAAAATACAGGTGGTGCAAATCCTATTGATGTGCGGCTGGATTTAAATCTTTTAGTAGGACAAAAAGTTCAGATTGTAATGAATCCGCTTTTAAGGGGCCTTATTGCGCCTCAAACTCCGATTAGTTTTTCAATGGACAGTGCAAGCGGTTTATGGAGCATTAACAGCGATATTGTGATGCGTGGTGGAGAAGTTTCATATTTAAGCAGAAACTTTTATCTGAAAGAGGGTCGTGTAATTTTAAATGAAACCCAGGACAGCTTTGACCCGTATATAACGCTGAGAGCTGAAACCCGCGAACACGATTCAAACGGTGAAAGTGTAACAATCAGTTTACAGGCTTTAAGGCAAAGGGCATCTTCATTTAAAGCGACTTTAACTTCAATTCCTGCCAAATCCGAAAACGAAATTTATTCTTTGCTGGGACAAATTGCTACAGGAGATTCTCAATCGGTTGTGGACTTTTTAATGGGTGCAGTTGATTATAGTGTTCAGATGACATTATTTCGTAAACTAGAAAACGCATTGCGAGATTTAATGAATTTTGATATATTTTCAATCCGAACAACGTTTCTCCAAAATACTTTAAGACAGGGATTTAGTATAAATACAGAAGCAGAAAATGGTTCTTTATTTGGTAACTTATTTGATAATTCAACTGTTTATATTGGTAAATACTTTGGAAATACGATTTATGCTGATGCAATGATGCATTGGACATATGATGAAAATAAAATTGATCAGACTTATTCAGGTTTAGTTTTTCAACCGGAAATAGGACTTGAACTTGAATCTCCTTTTGCAAATATAAGATGGAGTTTCTCGCCTCAAGTTGATGATTTTCAGTCATCATGGGCCACTGCTTCTTCTTTAACTTTGTCTTGGCGTATATCATTTTAAAAATGGGGATATTTATGAATAATAAAAAGTTTACTCTTTTTGCCTGTGCTTTTATTTCACTTTTTTTAATGAATGTTAAAGTTCATGCTCAAAATAACTGGTACAATAAACCTGTAAAATCAATTACTTTTGAAGGATTAAATAATATAAAGGCTTCTGATTTAGACGGAATTGTTGCAGGTTTTATCGGCAGGGTTTTTGATGATGACATGCCGAATGAAATTTATGACAAGCTCGATGCACTTGAATATTTCAGCGACATCAATTTGAAGCTTCAGAAAGTAACGGATTCAGACAAATCTATTAAGATTATTATAGAAGTAAAAGAATATCCTGTAGTTGCAAAAATTATTTTCTCAGGTAATAAACAGCTTCATGATTCAGAATTAAAGGATGCAATCAGTTTAAAAGATAAAGAAATATTTAATAAAAATACCCTCTTAAATGATGAAAGAAAAATCCGCAATCATTATATTGATAAAGGTTATTCAGAAATACAGGTTTCTTCTTCTACAGAAGAAAAAAATGGCAGAGTGTATGTAACTTTCAATATATCAGAAGGAAAGCAGACTATAGTAAAGAAAATCATCTTTGAAGGCAATAAAATCATAAGCTCTAAAACCTTAAAGAGTAAAATTTCATTAAAGGAAGCAGGACTTTTCAATAATGGAGCTTTCCAGGATGTTTCATTATCAACAGATGCTAAAACAATTATTTTTTACTATCAGAGCAGGGGCTATATTGATGCAAAGGTTTTGAATGTAAAAACTGATTCTCAATTTAATGAAGAGAAAAAAAGACAGGAACTTACCATTATATTTGAATTACAGGAAGGCACTCAGTATAACTTTGGCGGCATTACATTCGAAGGTAATTCTGTGTTTTCCAGTGAAAAGCTTTCTGAATATATAAAGTTAAAAGTTGGTTCTATTTACAACGAAACTAAATTCCAGGAAAGCAAAGCAGCAATCCAGAATCTGTATTATGAAAACGGCTACACTTCAAATTATTTTGATGTACAGATGAACAAAGACATTGAAAACAAAAGCGTTTCATATGTATTTAAAATAATGGAAAATGCCAGAAGCCATATAGAAAACATCATCGTAAAGGGAAATACCCGCACAAAAGACTTTGTAATTCTCCGTGAAATTCCTCTGGAAACCGGTGATATTTTCTCCAATACAAAAATCATGAACGGCATGAGAAATCTGTATAACCTGCAGTATTTTTCTGCTGTCGTTCCAGAAGTATTGCCCGGCTCTGAAGAAAACCTGATTAATCTTGTATTTTCTGTTGAAGAACAAAGTACAAC
>JAEEGL016539575.1_pt1 | contig 11064 bp, 11 predicted proteins | sample 9134231 | NCBI WGS metagenome assembly JAEEGL01 (sample SAMN16246548, study PRJNA631951) | gut metagenome | biome: gut microbiome; feature: rumen; material: fiber-attached | host: Bos | place: Iran: Karaj | collected 2018-10
AGATCATGGCTGCTGCCGCCCTGGCTGAGGAAGTCGGACACATCGTAATACTGATAGATCCGGTGACCGTCGATCTTATAGAAACGGTCCCCCTGCTGCAGGCCGTCCACGCTCTCATAGGGGCAGCCCTCCATGAAGTCCGACAGGATCGGGGCCCGGAAGGCCGTCGCGCCTGCGTACAGACAGAGAATCACCAGCAGGCCCAGCAGAAAGTTCATGGCCGCGCCCGCCACCAGGATGATGATCCGCTTCCAGGGGGGCTGATTGGTGAAGGCCCGGGGGTTTTCGGAGGCCTCATCCTCCCCGGCCATGGCGCAGTAGCCGCCGATGGGGATGACCCGCAGGGCGTAGAGGGTCTCCCCCTTTTGCTTCTTCCACAGGGCCGGGCCCATGCCCACCGCGAATTCGTCCACCTGCACGCCGCAGGCCTTGGCCGTGGCGAAGTGGCCGAACTCATGCACCGCGATGAGCACGCCGAAAATCAATATGGCAAAAAGTACGTACAAAAAGGTCATAGCTGAAAAATCTCCATCCGAGGGGTCAGGCTTTATTTGCCGAAGTTCTCCCGCACCCAGGCTCTGGCCGCGGCGTCCGCCGTCAGGATCGTGTCCAGATCGTCGGCTGCCGTCACACCCACGGCTTCCACAGCGCCGGCCGCCGCGTCATAGATCCGGTTATAGCCCAGCTTATGCTGCAAAAACAGATGCACCGCCACCTCGTTGGCCGCGCTCATCACACAGGGCGCCGTGCCGCCGCGGCGGGCGCAGTCCATGGCGAGCGCCAAGCAGGGGAAGTTTTCCAGATCCGGCTCTTCAAAGCTCAGATCCCGCAGCTTCCAGAAATCCAGATGCTCGAACATGCTGGGGCAGCGCTCCGGATAAGTCAGAGCCAGCTGGATGGGCAGGCCCATGTCCGGCACGCCCAGCTGGGCGATCACCGTGCCGTCAATGAGCTCCACCATGGAGTGGATCACACTCTGGGGATGGATGACCACCGTGATGTCATCCGGCGTCACGCCGAAGAGATGCATGGCCTCCACGAACTCCAGGCCCTTGTTCATCAGCGTGGAGCTGTCCACCGAGATCTTGGCGCCCATGCTCCAGTTGGGGTGCTTCACCGCCTGCTCGGGCGTCACATCCTCCAGCTCCTCCCGGCGTCTGCCCCGGAAGGGGCCGCCGGAGCCGGTCAGGAGGATCTTGTGCAGTTCGCCTTCTCCCCTGCCCGTCAGGCACTGGAAGATGGCCGAATGCTCCGAATCCACGGGAACGATCTCCGCCTGTTTTTCTTTGGCCCGGGCCATGACCAGGTCGCCGGCGCAGACCAGGGTCTCCTTGTTGGCCAGGGCGATGCGCTTTCTCGCGTCGATGGCGGCCAGGGTGGGCTTGAGGCCCACGGAGCCGGACACCGCCGTGACCACACAGTCGGCGCCGTCCATCGTGGCGGCCTCCATGAGGCCCTCCATGCCGCTGCCCACGCGCACGTCCAGATCCGCCACGGCGAGCTTGAACTGCCTTGCCGCCGCCTCGTCATAGACGGCCACGAATTCGGGCCTGAATTTCCGGGTCTGCTCCTCCAGCCGGTCGATCTGCCGGTTGGCGGTCAGCGCCGCCACGCGGATGCCGGTATGCTCCGCCACCGCGGCGGTCTGCCGCCCGATGGAGCCGGTGCAGCCCAGAATGGAAATGGATCTCACCATATGTTTATCCTTCTTTGTTTGTTCTTCTCAGGGTCTTTAAGTATTCTTTCTGCTCGCCGCCGATCCGATAACTCTCCACCGCCTTCTGGATGGTCTTGTTATGGGTCCAGCGGTCCAGCCGCCGCTGCTCGATATAGGGCAGGGCCGCCTCATATTGTTTGGCCAGAGCCGTGGCGAAATACCAGGCGATCATCATGTTCACATAGTATTCCTCCGAGCGCAGCATTGCCACCCATTCCAGATACGCCGGGTCAAAGTCCTCGTCCAGGAAGTGTCTCATGAGCATGCTCACGCCGAAGCGGACCGTGTAGGTCTCCCCGGAATCCAGCCAGCGGCGGATGTGGGGCAGCAGCGCCGCCCGGTGTTTGCGAAACACCGGCGGGTTCAGACAGTCGCAGGTGGCCCAGTTGTCGATGTACGGCAGAAAGCGTTCCACCTGGATAAGGCAGGGCTCAAAATCTTTGATGGCCTCAATAAAGGCCGCATGCAGACCGTCCTCTTCAAAATATGCGTGGGGCAGCTCCGCCATGAACACCGTGATATCGGTGGATTTCAGCAGCTCCCTGGCCAGCTTTCGCAGGGCAGGGGTCCGCACGCCGATGATCCGTTCCTTGTCCACCGTGGGCAGGAGCTTTGCGTTGAAGTCCCGATAGCCCGCGTCCTGCAGGGCAAAGAGCTTTTCCCGGATCTCCGTCACGGATTCTTCACCCCGCCGTAGCGCCGATCCCGGCTCTGATAGACCGCGATGGCCTTGTCCAGCTCCGCAGTGTCGAAATCCGGCCAGAGCACGTCGGTAAAATAAAACTCCGCGTAAGCGCACTGCCACAGCAGGAAGTTGGAGATCCGCTGCTCCCCGCCCGGGCGGATCAGCAGATCCGGGTCCGGGATCCCGGCGGAATAGAGGTAAGAGCCAAAGCCCTCCTCCGTCAGCTCCGCCTCCGCCCTGCCCGCGGCCAGGTCGGCCGCGTAGCGCTTTGCGGCCTGGACGATCTCATCCCGCCCGCCGTAGTTGAGGCAGATATTGGCCTGGAAGCCCTCATAGCGCCTGGAGATCTCATCGGTCTTTGCCACCAGCGCCCGCAGCTCGGGCGAGAGACCCGCCACGTCGCCGAAGATCTTCATGCGGATGTGGTCCTTCTCCATGGTGTCGATAGCCTCGTCCAGATAGCGGCGCAGCAGACGCATGATGGTCTTGACCTCGTCCTCGGGCCGCTTCCAGTTCTCGGTGGAAAAGGCGTAGACTGTCAGATAGTCTACCCCGATGTTCTTGCAGTATGTGGCGATCTTGCGGAAATTCTCCGCCCCCACGGCGTGGCCCGCCGTCCGGGGCAGGCCGCGGCGCTTGGCCCAGCGGCCGTTGCCATCCAGGATGATGGCAATATGGCGGGGGAGTCCGGGCGTCTCCCGCTCCCCCGCCGTATTGTTTGTCTTTGTCTGATCCATTATATCTCCGTCAGTTCTTTTTCCTTCTTGTCGGTGATCTTGTCGATCTCCTTGATATAGTCGTCGGTCAGCTTCTGGATGTCCTTCTCGGCGATCTTGTAGTCGTCCTCGGTGATGTCGGAGGCCTTCTGCTGCTTTTTGAATTTCTCGATGGCGTCCCGGCGGATGTTGCGGATGGCGACCTTGCTCTCCTCGCCGTACTTCTTGGTCTGCTTGACCAGATCCTTACGGCGCTCCTCCGTCAGCGGCGGGAACACCAGGCGGATCGCGCGGCCGTCGTTCTGAGGATTGATGCCCAGCTCGGAGGCCAAAATTGCCTTCTCGATGGTCTTGAGCAGGGAGCCGTCCCAGGGCTGGATCAGCAGGGAGCGGGGATCCGGCGTCGCCACAGAGGCGACCTGCTGGATGGGTGTGGGCACGCCGTAATAGTCCACCTGGATCTGATCCAGGACGGCGGCGTTGGCGCGGCCTGCGCGGATGGTGGCCAGCTGGGTGCTCAGGGCCTCGCAGGTCTTCTTCATTTTGTTCTCAAATTCCGGATAATCAGACATGGTATTCCCTCCTGTATTGTATTTCAATGATTCAGGTACTTATTTTACGGTGGTTCCGATTTTCTCGCCGCAGAGGACGCTGGTGATATTCTCCGGCTCCGCCAGGGCGAAGACGATGACGGGGATGTCGTTGTCCATGGCGAGACTGGTGGCCGTGCTGTCCATGACCGCCAGATGCCGGGCCAGCACCTCGTCATAGCTGATCTCGTCGAACTTCACCGCCGCCGGATCGGTGCGGGGATCGGCGCTGTATACGCCGTCGATATTCTTGGCAAGCAGGATCGCGTCGGCGTGGATCTCCGCCGCGCGGAGCACCGCCGCCGTGTCTGTGGAGAAGAAGGGCTGACCTGTGCCGCAGGCGAAGAGCACCACGCTCCCCTTTTCCAGATACTCGATGCTCCTGCGGGTGTCGTAGCGTTCGCCCACGCCCTGGATGTCCACGGCGGTCATGACCCGGGCGTCACAGCCCAGCTGACGGAACACGTCGCACACAGCCAGACAGTTCATGGCTGTTGCCAGCATGCCCATCCGGTCCGCGCTGACCCGCTCCACCTTCCCGGCGCCGTCCTTGACGCCGCGCCAGAAGTTGCCGCCGCCGATGACGATGCCCACCTGGGCCCCCGCGGCGGTGCAGGCCTTCACAGTCTCGCAGACACGGGAGACAAAATCGAAGTCAAAGCCGGTCTTCTTGTCCCCGGCCAGAGCCTCGCCGCTGATTTTGATGAGTACGCGCTTGTAGACAGGTTCCATTGACGTCTCTCCTAAATACTAAAAACTAAAAGCTGAAAACTTATATATCCAGTATGCCCATGATCACGATGCCCACGATCACCAATGCGACACAGGCGTAGTGCTTTGCGGACAGTTTTTCCTTCAGGAACAGCCGGCTCCAGAACACCGAAGCCACACAATAGGAGGAAATGATGGGTGCGGCAAAGGCCACATGCTCCGTATCCGCAAGCGCGTAGATGTAGAAGAACTGGCCGGCGGTCTCGAAGATGGCGCCGGTATACTTGGGCGCCTCCTGCCGGGGCAGCAGCCTCTGCTTCTTGACGCCCAGCACATAGATCGCGCACAGCACGCCCATGATCAGGAAGGTCAACTCATAAGCCACGTTGGCGGAATCCTCGTCCAGGGTCTCCAGCACGCGGCTGTCGGCAAAGGTGCCCAGCGCGTCCAGCAGGCAGTAGATCACCGGGATCAGAATGGCGATCCAGCTCTTGGCATAGTGATGGTTGGAGGCGTCCTGCCGCGCACGGCGCAGCTCCTCATCCTCCCGGGAATCCACGATGCCCAGGGCCACCACGCCGATACACACCAGCGCCACTGCCACCAGGGCCACCGGGGGCAGATCCTCGCTGATGCCCGCCGTAGCCAGGGTCAGGATCGCCACAATGGCGCCGGAGCTGTTGCAGATGGGGGATGAAATGGAAAGCTCGATATACCGCAGTCCCAGGTAGCCGATGGCCATGGACAGGATATACAGCATGGAGACCGGCAGATACGTCAGGAGAATGCCCCAGCTGATCTCTACGCCGTTGGCGAAAACTTCATAGCACGCATGCAGGCCCATCACCAGGCCCACCGCCATCACCATCTTCAGGTGACTGTACTTGTCGCCCGCATCCTGACAACCGATCTTCGAAAACAGGTCGGAACCGCTCCAGCACAAGAGAGCGATCACCGCGAACCAAAACCACATCTGCCTACTACCTGACTTCCCGCCTATAGGAACCTTTCCTTTATTCTGTCGAATGATTTTACCACAGCCTTGCCTTTTTGACAATTCCCAATTGACAAATTGTGCGGCCGCTTCCGGCGTAAAATAAGAGCATGGAAGTCATCTACCTGGACGCGCTGTTCGTTTTGAACCTGCTGGCGGACTATCTGCTGTGCCTGAGCACCGGCCGCATCTGCGGACTCTGCCTGCGCCGACGGCGCTACCTGGCAGCGGCGCTGCTGGGCGCGCTGTACGCCGCGGCGGTCTATTTGCCCGGCCTGCGCTTCCTGTCGCTGCCGCCTCTGCGGCTGGCCGCAGGGCTTGGGATGGGGCTGATCGCCTTCGGCGCGGAGCGGCAGCCCCTGCGCTGCGCAGCTGTGCTGCTGGCTGTGGCCGCCGCCTTCGGCGGGGCGCTGTGGGCCATCTCCCTGGCATCCGGAGGCAGCGGCGGCTATGTGCCCCTGTCCGGTCGGATCCTGCTGCTGGCCTTTGCCCTGTGCTACGGGGTCCTGCGCCTGCTGTTTCATTTCCGCGCCCGGAAGGCAGGAAGACGGCTCGTAAGCGTCACAGTGGGCTTTCTGGACCGGGAGGCCCGCTTCACCGCCCTTGCGGACACAGGCAATTCCCTGCTGGACCCGCTCAGCGGGGCTCAGGTATTGGTGGCCTGTCCCCACGCCCTGCGGCCTTTGCTGCGGGAGAATACGGAGCTGTTCGGTGCTCTTCCGCCGGTGGAGCTGCTGGAGCTTTCCGCCCGGATCCCGGAGCTGTCGGGCCGCCTGCGTCTGCTGCCTTACAGCGCCCTGGGCGGCGGCGGTCTGCTGCCGGTGTTCCGCCCGGACCGCCTGCTGATCGACGGCGCAGCGCAAAGCGATACGCTGATCGGCATCTCGCCCCAGGCCGCCGGGGAGGATTTCGAGGGGCTTTTCTAGAGGAGGTATTTATGTTATGTAAACCGCAAATCCTGTTCCTGCGCACCCAGCTGCTCCACATCCTGGGCATGGAGCCGCCCTCGGTTTTTTACATAGGCGGCAGCGACACCCTGCCGCCGCCTCTGGAAAAGGCCGTGGAGGATCGGGCCATCGCCGACCTGGCGTGCGGAGATGAGGCCGCCCGCAGCCTGCTGATCGAACACAATCTGCGCCTTGTGGTCTACATCGCCAAGCGCTTTGAGAACACCGGAGTCAACATTGAGGATCTCATCTCCATCGGCACCATCGGCCTCATCAAGGCGGTGAACACTTTCCAGGCGGGCAAGAACATCAAGCTGGCCACCTACGCCTCCCGCTGCATTGAAAACGAAATCCTTATGTATCTGCGCAAGATCGGTTCCCAACGGGCGGAGGTCAGCTTTGACGAGCCGCTGAACACCGACTGGGACGGCAATGAGCTGCTGCTGTCGGACATCCTCGGCACCGACGAGGATGAGGTGTCCCGGCCCCTGGAGGACGACGCCGACAAGCAGCTGCTCATGGAGGCCATCGGCACCCTGAGCCAGCGGGAGCAGAACATCATCCTCCTGCGCTTCGGTCTGCCCGGCGGGCGGGAGTACACGCAAAAAGAGGTGGCGGAGCGGATGGGCATCTCCCAGAGCTATATCAGCCGCCTGGAAAAGCGCATCATCGAGCGCCTGCGCCGGGAAATGCTGCGGCGGCTGCAGGTGTAGCGGGCAGAAAAAAAGACGCGCCGGGCGCGTCTTTTTATGATTCCACCAGGTTGACCACCCAGGTCCGCTTTTTTACCATGATATAGCCGATCCCACATTTGACCAGATCCAGCAGGTAGACCAGCAGATACATGGGCACGATGGGAACGGAGGTATAACGGGACAGGACGAAGGCCGCCGGGATGCTCAGCGTCCACACGTACAGGCTGTCGAATACGAAGGTGATCAGGGTCTTGCCGCCGGAACGCAGGGTGAAATAGCAGCTGTTGGTGAAGGCATTGACCGGCATCATGGCCGCGCTGACCAGGATCAGCTGTACCGCCAGATGCCTGACCAGCGGCGTGGTGTTGTAAAGCCTCGGTACCAGCGGCGCCAGCAGCGCCATCACAAGGCCCACTGCGGTACACAGCGTCACGGAAAAGGCGATCAGCTTCCGGTCCTCGTCCACGGCCCGCTCCAGCTCGCCCGCGCCCATCAGTTGACCCACGATAATGGCCGTGGCGTTGCCCATGGCCAGGAAAGCGCAGAAGAACAGATTGGAGACGGTGTTGTTGATGTTCATGGCGGAGACCACTTCCAGGCCGCGCATGGAATAGCACTGCTCCAGGGTGGTCATACCGCCGGACCAGAGCAGCTCGTTGATCAGCAGCGGCGTGCCCAGGCCCACGATCTTCCAGGCCAAGCCCCGAGGGATCAGCAGGGAGCGCAGAGCCCCTGAGATCCAGCGGCAGCGGGCGGCGTGCCGGTGGGTCCAGATCATCACGATGGCGCACTCCACGAAGCGGGACAGCACCGTGGCCGCCGCCGCGCCCACCACGCCCAGGGCCGGGGCCCCCAGCTTGCCGAAGATCAGGATGTAGTTGAAGGTCAGATTCACAAACACCGCGATGATCCCGGCCTTCATGGGCAGAACGGTCTCCCCCGTCTCACGCAGGGTGCTGGCGTAGATCTGGCTGAGAGCAAAGGGGGGCAGCTGCAGCAGCATCACCGCCAGGTAGTTCCGGCCAAATTGCAGCGTGGCTGTCAGGTCCAGATCCTCTTCCCCGGGATGGAGAAACAGCTGGATCAGCTCTGCGCCGCGCAGCAGAAGGATCGTGCCGAAGACCAGCACCGTCACCAGGCCGATCCACAGCTTCATCCGCACCGTGTACCGGACGCCGTCCGCGTCGTTCCTGCCGTGAAATTGAGCGGTCAGGATGCCCGCGCCGGACAGGCCGCCGAAAATACACACGTTGAAAACGAACAGCAGCTGGTTGACGATGGCCACGCCGGACATGGACTCCGTGCCCACCTGGCCCACCATCACGTTGTCCAGCAGGCTCACAAAATTCGTTATGACATTTTGGATCAGGATCGGGATCATGACCGCAAACAGCTTTCGATAGAAAGCCCGGTCTCCGATAAATTTTCTCAGAACCATCATGCACCTCGTCGTTTAAGCCTGGGTATTGTACATGATATGCGGCAAAAAAGCAAGCCGGCGGCTTGCTTTTTGCTTATCCGTTCAGAGCCGTCAGGAAAAAGCGCTCGTCCCCGAAGTTGCCGGACTTCAGCACCAGGCTCAGCACCCTCTTTTCCACCGGCACCATTCGGGGCACCCCGGGCGCCACGTCCTCCAGGATCTCAAACACGTCGTAGCCCAAGGCCTGCATCACCCGGCCGGAGGTTTCCCCGCCCGCCACCACGATGCGGGTATAGCCCTGCCGGGCGGCATAAGCGGCCAGCTGCCCCATGGTGTTTTCCAGCAGGGCGGAGATCCGCTCCGCGCCCCGTTTTTGATTCGCGGCCACCTGTTCGGCGGTGTCGGAGGAATAGAACAGCAGGTCCTCCCCCGCCCGGTCGATCCGCGCGCACAGCCCCTCCACGGTCTGCCGTCCGTCCAGCAGCTGCAGAGGCTCCACCTTGACGGCGGTCCCGCCCGCCTCCACATAGCGTTGGATCTGCTTTCGCGTCATCTCCGAGCAGCTGCCCGCCAGCAGCAGCCGGGCGCCGTCTCTGACCAGCGGCGCGTCCTCCCGCTCCCCCGCTTCGGTCTGCGGCTTATATACGCGGCCCAGGTGCTCCAGCAGGCCGGAGCCGCCGGTGAGCAGGGGCAGGCCTCCGAACAGCGCCGCGATCCGCTCTCCATCCCGGTCTTCGCAGTAATCCGCCGCCAGCGTGAAACACCTGCTTTCTCTGCGCCAGGCGGCAAGTTTTTCTTCCAGGGCGCCCTCCGGGCCGTACAGCTCCGCCAGGCGCAGGACATAGCTGGGCCAGCGGCTCTGGGCAGCCATCAGCTTCGGGATCTCCGACTGGGTCATGGGATTGAGCGGATGAAAACGCATGGGGCTCTCCGCCAGGGGCACGCCGTTCACGTACAGGACCCCGTCCCGTACCGTCCGCCCGTTCACGGGCAGGGCCGGGCACAGGACCGTGTACGCTGTGCCGCAGAGTTCCATCAGGGCGTCGGTCACCGGGCCGATATTCCCCGCCGGGGTGGAGTCGAAGGTGGAGCAGTACTTGTAATAGATATGCCGCGCCCCCCGCGCCAGCAGCCACCGGCAGGCTTCCGTGGTCTGCTCCACAGCCTCCCCCGCCGGGATGGAACGGCATTTGAGGGCGATCACGACGGCCTCCGCGTCCTCCGCCGGGCTGTAGTCCCGGAGACGCTCGCCGCTGATATAAACAGTCTTCAGCCCACCTTTTCGCAGAAAGGAGGCCGCGTCTCCCGCGCCGGTAAAATCATCTGCGATACAACCGATATACAACATAGGCCCTCCCCGCCGTCCGGCTTTCCCGTTTCTTTCTGTCATTATACCATCTGTGTCCCTCTCAACCAAGGCCCACATAAGATTTTTCGTTGACATTTTTTCCCGCAGGCTTTACTCTGGAACCGGAAACGAACAAACGGGAGGGGCAATATGCAATTCGGCTGCTGCATCAAAAATACGGAAGACGTCGCCAGGGTGCGCGACGCCGGCTTTGATTATTTTGAATTTTCCGCCGCGGCGCTGGCCGCCATGAGCGAGAACGAATTCGAAGCGCTGCTCCTTGCCGCCGGCCAGGCGCAGCTGCCCTGCCTGGGGCTCAACAGCTTCAGCTCCGGCACGCCCGCGCTGATCGGGCCGGCCTTCTCTCTGGAGGAACTGGGTGATTACCTGCTGCCCCTGTGCGCCCGGGCCGGCCGCCTGGGGGTGAAGACTCTGGGCATCGGCGCGCCCAAAGCGCGGATCCTGCCCGAGGACTATCCCCGCGCGGTGGCCAATACCCAGATGCGGGAATTCCTGGTGCTGGCCGCGCTGATCGCGGAGCATCGGGGCATCCGCCTGGTGCTGGAGGCGCTCCACGACAAGTGCTGCAACTATCTCAACACCGTGGAGGAGGCCTTTATCTACCTGCAGGCCGCGCGTCTGGACGACGTGGGCCTGGTGCTGGACTTCTATCACATGCAGGTCATGGGCGAGGGTCTGGACCGGGTGGCCCTGGCCGCGCCCCGCCTGCTGCATACCCACGTGAGCAGCTGCGGGCCAAACCTGGAGCGGGGCTTCCCGCTGATGGACGAGCTGGACCACTACCGGGAGATCATGGCCGCCCTGCGGGCCGCGGGCTATGAGGGCACGCTGAGCGTCGAGCCCAACAGCTTCGACCCGGAGCAGGCGGCGGAGTCTCTGCGCATGCTGCGCCTGGCCTGCGAATAAGCCCTGTAACGATCATGCCCTGACGGGAAACCGTCAGGGCATTTTTTGATGCATCAATATTCGAAGCTGCCTTCGTAGACCTTGGTGGCACCGCCGGTCAGCAGCACCCGCTCATCGGTGTAGTTGACGGTCAGCTCGCCGCCCAGCAGAGAGACTCTCACGTCGCTGCCTTTGTCGCAGTAACCGTTCTCCACCGCGGCGATCACCGCCGCACAGGCGCCGGTGCCGCAGGCCAGGGTCTCGCCGCTGCCCCGCTCCCATACCCGCATGCGCAGGTTGTTGCGGTTGACCACCCGCACGAACTCTGTATTCAC
>JAEEGL016839712.1_pt1 | contig 11064 bp, 7 predicted proteins | sample 9134231 | NCBI WGS metagenome assembly JAEEGL01 (sample SAMN16246548, study PRJNA631951) | gut metagenome | biome: gut microbiome; feature: rumen; material: fiber-attached | host: Bos | place: Iran: Karaj | collected 2018-10
AATCACTATCCGATTTTGCCGGGTATGACAAGGACAACCGATGAGAAGGATGAGTACAATCTTTCAAGCTGGGAGGGCAATCCTCTTACCAGCTTTGCGTCGCTTGTTACCGCAATTGACGCGGAGAACCTTGATATCATCGGACCGGGAACGATTGACGGAAACGCACAGAATGCCGACTGGTGGGTAAACCCCAAGGTTAAAAGAGTTGCATGGAGACCAAATACCTTATACCTTGCAAGATGCAAGAATGTGAGAGTGCAGAAGGTCACCGTCCAGAATTCTCCAAGCTGGACTGTACATCCGTATTATTGCGATAACTGCGCCTTCCTTAATCTCTTTATCCACAATCCGTCTGATTCACCGAATACAGATGGTCTGGATCCTGAGAGCTGCAAGGATGTGCTTGTTCTTGGAACCACAATTTCCGTTGGCGACGACTGCATGGCCATCAAGAGCGGCAAATACTACATGAGCCTTATGCACCACAAGGCTACTGAGAATATGATCATCAGGAACTGCAAGTTTGAGCGCGGCCACGGCAGTGTAACTGTGGGAAGCGAGGCAGCAGGCGGCGTTAAGAACGTCAGGGTTTCACAGTGTATTTTTGACGGAACTGACAGAGGACTCAGGATCAAGACAAGAAGAGGACGCGGAGAGAGGTCCGTACTGGACGATATTGTATTCGAAAACATCAGTATGAATGGGGTTCACATGCCATTTACCGTGAACATGTTCTACTTCTGCGATCCGGATGGACACAGCGATTATGTACAGAATCAGGATCCGGCTCCGGTGGATGAGATGACACCTGTTATTGGTTCGATCACAGGCCGCAATATCAGCTGTAAAGGCGTAAGTGCCTGCATGCTCTGCGCATTCGGACTTCCTGAGAGACCGATTGAGAAGCTTGTTTTTGAGAACATAGATGCAGAGTTTTTACCTGAGAATGAGCGTGTTCCGGAGCGCCCTGTGATGATGGATAACTTCGACGAAATGAGCGGAAGAAGCGTCTTTGCAAGGAATGTCAAAGAGCTGATCCTGTCTGATGTTGTCATCAGGGGCAGCGCTGACATAGAGCCTGAGCTTATTGATGTTGAGGAAAAGAAGCTTAGCGGCGTGAAGTACGAGGCGTAATGGATTGTTTGGGCCCCAAAATGGACCTGGGGGACGGAGTTGTAGGACCAAAAAAGTGGACCTGGGGGACGGAGTTATAGGACCAAAATGAGCTTAGGGGATGGGGTAATGTTATTTAGATAAGGAATTGTAGCAAATGCGAAATAGGCACGCTACGTACTGCAGATTACGACTGCAGATTATACAGTGGCGTGGACAACTACGTGACACCGCTTTATTTTTAGACAGTTATCACGTAGTTTCGCAGTGTTTTTGCTGGCAGTCTACGTGATAACATCTCGTTAACAAACCTCTCCTCACGTAATTTCTCCAAAAATCTGTTTATTTCTACGTGATCTACAACTGATAAAAAGTAGCATCTCACGTAGACGCCAAAAATGAGCTTAGGGGACGGAGTTATAGGACCATGAAGAATAAGTTGAAAAGTCTAAATTTCATTCTGACTGTATTGCTGGTGCTTGTGCTTGGCACAGGCTGCGGCAGGCAGAAAGCTATAGAGCTTCCGACAAGCGATGAAGCAGTCGTGGCTGTAAGTGAAGCTGCTGCAAGTGAAGCGGCTGCTAGTCAGTCTGAAACTGTTGCGGATAAGACAGCTAGCTCAGTAGAGAAATCACAATCTTCTGAGGATAAGACTAAGAGCTCAATTGATAAATTGGAAGTTACTGAAAATAAAACTGATAGTTCAGATGATGCTTCCGGCATATCCGGATTGTCTGAGCTCGGTAGAACTGAGCTCGGTGGAACTGAGTCCGAAGAGGTGGTAACATCCGTTATATTTGAGGATGGCGTCTATACCTCAAAGGAAGACGTGGCGCGGTATATCAGTGAATTTGGGCATCTTCCGCAAAACTTTATTACCAAGAAAGAAGCTCAGGCGCTTGGCTGGCCGGGAGGCTCGCTGGAAAAATATGCGCCGGGCAAGTGCATTGGAGGAGACCGCTTCGGCAATTATGAAGGTCTTTTACCTGAGGAAAAGGGACGAAAGTATTACGAGTGCGACATTGATACGCTTGGCAAAGACAAAAGAGGGGCGAAGCGTATAATCTATTCAAATGACGGACTGATCTTTTACACGGATGATCATTATAAATCATTTACGCAGCTGTACGGATTGGAATTTGATGATTAGACTAAATAACCAAGGAGATTTCGGTTCAGAGGCAATAATCACTGATCTGTTTGGCTTAAAGAAATTCGCGAAATGGAGCATTACATGGAAAAGGTTTTTTACATAGACTTGTTTGAAGTATATAGCAAAGAGGACCTGCAGGATCTTTTGGCAAAAGAGCTGCCGCTTCCGGAGTATTACGGCAAGAATCTGGATGCGTTTAATGATGTGCTTACAGAGTTTGGAAGCGAGTGGAACATCATTTTTTATAATTCAAAGTTTGCGAGATTCCGCCTCGGGAAGTACTTTGATGCACTGGAGAGGCTCTGCAGTGAAGCATGCGAGGATGTGGAGGGACTGCAGATACGTTTTTACCCATGAAATATATGGAGGATAATATGAGATATCCTGAATTTTTAAAAGAGAACGGAACGATCGGTTTTGTGGCGCCTTCCTTTGGATGTGCGACAGAGCCCTATATCAGCAGATTTGACAGTGCCCTTGATAAGCTTAAATCCAGGGGGTACAAACTTGAGCTGGGACCGAACTGCAGAGAGTCACGAGGAATCGGCATCAGCAATACGCCAGAGGAGTGCGGCAGGGAGCTGAACTCTTTTTATGAGAGCGCTTCAAATGATGTGCTTATGTCCTGTGGCGGCGGAGAGGAGATGTGCGAAGTCGTTCCATACATGGACTTTGAACTGGTAAAAAAGTCTAAGCCCAAGTGGTTCATGGGATACTCTGACAACACAAATTTCATCTTTCCATCAGTGACAATCGCGGATACTGCAGGAATTTATGCGCCATGTGTCGGAGACTTCGGAATGGAGCCATGGCACAAGTCAGTTCAGGATGCCTATGACCTTCTGACAGGGAAGAAGCTGAAGTTCATGAGTTATGACAAGTGGCAGCTTGACGATGATGAAAATGCAGCTGCCAACGATCCATATTATGTGACAGAGCCCAATGTGATGAAGGCTTTCGTATGCAAAGACGGCGCGGCAAGTGAGATAACTTCCGGAAGTGGAGCTGCAAACGGCAAGGATGCTGAAACTGAGGCGGTAAAAGATATGAGTGCCTGCGGCAGAATAGAGTTCGAGGGCCGAATAGTCGGCGGATGCCTGGACTGCCTCGTTCACCTTGTGGGTACTCCCTATGATAAGGTAAAAGAGTTTAATGCCAGATATAAGGATGATGGGATCATCTGGTTCCTGGAATCCTGTGACCTTAATGTTTTTGATATCAGACGATCCCTTTGGCAGCTTAAGGCAGCAGGCTGGTTTGAGAATCTTAAGGGCTTCCTCATCGGAAGACCCGGATGTTTCGGCCAGGAATTCATGGGACTTAGTCAGTACAACGCAGTTACTGATATTCTGGCTGAGTTCAATGTACCGATCTTAATGGATCTGGACATTGGGCACCACCCACCGATGATCCCAATCATTGTGGGATCCTACGCCGGAGTCTCCTTTGAGGACAACAAGTTTGAAATTGAATATTCCCTCAAATAAAGGAATTGATTGATCCTAAGACAGTTAATTGATTTTAGGATGATTCATATAATTATTGTCATTGATTCTACATAAGAAGTTTATTTACTGAGTCCTTCGTTGAGGCTGCCTGTGCGATACCCCTTGATGTCCAGGGCTACGTACCTAAAACCAAAAGCCTTGAACTCATCATAAACCTTCATTCTTACGCCATCTTCCATGAAACGAGGGAAATCTTCAGGCAAGAGCTCAATTCGTGCTATCTCGTCATGGTGACGTACGCGGAATTGTGTAAAGCCTAGGGAAAGAAGCAAATCTTCAGCCTTATCGATCATAGAAAGTTTTTCGCTTGTAATGGTGTTGCCGTATGGAATGCGGCTTGCAAGGCATGCAAATGAAGGCTTGCTCCAGGTTGGAAGCCCAAGATGCTTTGAAACTTCACGGATTTCAGCCTTGGTGAAACCACATTCGCGAAGCGGGCTCTTTATACCAAGCTCAGCGATGGCTTTGTGGCCCGGGCGATAATCGCTGTTGTCATCAAGGTTTGAACCTTCTGCAACGGCAAAAATGCCGTGCTCTGCAGCAATTCTTAATATATTCTCGAAAATATGGCGTTTGCAATAATAGCATCTGTCCGGAGGATTCTCGGAAAAATGTGCAATGTCAGACAGAGAAGCATTGCAGATGACATGTTCAATGCCGTGCTCTTTGCAAAAAGATCCGGCTTCATCCTTTTCCCTTTCTGCAACAAAATCAGCTGATACCGTAACCGCAATGACATTCTTTGCCAATGCCACAGAACTGTCTATGCTTTCAGTGACATTATGGGCTTCGGCAAAGGCTTCTTTCGCTGCATATAAGAGAAACGTGGAGTCGACACCACTTGAAAAAGCTACTGCAACTTTGCCATAGCTTCTGAGAAGCTTCTTTAGTTCATCATATTTTTTTTCGAGCAATTCTGTCATTGCGAGCCCCTTTCCGCGTTGCTATAATGTTAGATGTTATAATTATAAATTTCTGCATAAAGATATCAAGATAAAAGACTTAATTCATCAAAGAAATCCGATATACAGGATTTTGAAATTAATATTTACAGAAGGCGGTAACAAGGCTCAAATGAAAGAAAAATCAATACTCAGCAACAAACTTTTCCTGTACATGACTGAATTCTTTGCAGGAATGTCTGTCATGGCGGTTGAACTTGGAGCGAGCAGGCTTCTGGCCCCATATTTCAGCTCATCTCAGATCGTGTGGACGATCATCATCGGAACTATCATGATTGCCATGGCACTTGGAAATATCTACGGCGGAAGGGCAGCAGACAAAGATCCTGATCCGGGCAGGCTCTATACAAGGATCCTTATCGCGGCTGTCTGGATCGCACTTATCCCGCTTGTGGGAAAATACGTGATCCTCGGCATTTCTGCGGTTCTGATCTTTGCAGTGAACAGCAATTTCCTGGTAATCGCGGCATTTGCAGCATGTATGGTGGTATTTGTTTTCCCACTTTTCCTGCTGGGAACCGTAACACCTTCTCTTGCCAAGTACACAACGGATTCGCTGGAAGATAACGGCAAGATCATCGGCACACTGGGAGCTTTTAACACGGTGGGCAGCATCATCGGAACGTTCCTGCCGACCTTTGTAACCATTCCTGCAGTGGGAACAGCCATTACTTTCCTTATTTTCGCAGGTATCCTAATCGCACTTTCAATACTTTTTTTTGTAACAACCGGAAGCGAGCCTGAATCTGAAAATGACAATTCGATTTCCGGTAAAAGCGGTAACTTGGATGCAAAGCGCAAGAACACTCGCAAGATCGCGCTAAGCCTTGTGATTTTCCTTCTGTGCTGCATATTTGGGCACAATTCCAGCTTTGCTTTCTGGGAGAAGGATTTAACCTATGAAGGTGAGTCGGTTTACAATTATCTTCAGGTAAAAGAGAATCCGAACAGCGTAATTTTATCTACAAACGTTCTGTTTGGAGTCCAGTCGATCCTTATAAAGGACGGAACCCTGACGGGTATGTATTACGACTATGCGCTGGCAGCTCCTTATATGGCAGGCATCAAGGAAAAAGAGAAAGCGGGAGAAAATATAGACGTACTCATTCTCGGAATGGGCTCAGGAACCTATGCGACTCAGCTTAGCAGGTATTTTGACAACGTGAATGTTGAGGGCGTGGAGATCGATGATAAGATAACAGACCTTGCTCATAAGTATTTCGAGTTGCCGGAATCAACTAAGGTGACGACCTATGATGGCAGGGCGTATCTGAATGCGATAGATAACAGGTATGATGTTATTATGGTGGATGCTTACCAGGATATCACTATCCCGTTCCAGATGTCTTCCAGAGAGTTCTTTTCCATGGTAAAAGAGCATCTGAAGGACGACGGTGTAATGGTCGTAAACATGAACATGTACAGCGAGGAACTGGATTCATCTAACCCTACGATCAATACATATCTGGCAGATACCATCTCCTCAGTATTTGAAAATGTGGCAATTGTTGACGTTGTCGGCTCAACCAATAAAGAGCTTTTTGCGTCAAATAACGCGCACTATCTTGATAATCTCGCGGCGAATGCGGCTTTGGAGGAGAATGAAAGCCTCAAGGCTATGATGGATAGAGTGAAGCAGACAGCTCTTTTCTATGATGCAGGGACAAATGTTATGACAGATGACAAGGCCCCTGTAGAGCTTTTGGGAATGAAACAGATAGACCTCATCATAAAAGATGAAGTGGCTTATTACAAGGAAATATATAATAGTCAGGGTATATCCGGACTTATAAATTCCTTCTGACTAAATACTAAAATTTAGATTAAATAAAACGGAATAAAGATTATTCGTCGAGCACCGGTGCTATAATTAATTCGCACAGTGCTCGATTTTTTTATAATAAATAGTCATTATTACGACAAAAATAAGAGCATATTTCCAAGCGTTCTATGAGAGCGGGTGTTTTCGTGATCAAACAGGAGGCGGAAAAGATCATGAGTGATAAGGAAGAGAAGAAGGTTAACGGTCTAGGAGCAAAACCTGAAAAAAAGAAAAAGGTTAAGAAGATCAGTACAAAGCTCTTAAGCTACATCGTGCCGCTTGTGACGGCGACTGTAGTTATACTTATCGTGGTTTCTTACAGACTTGCCAGCAGTCGCATGACTGAGATGGCTACAGAGACACTTGAGTCCTCTATTTCGAATCAGGCTGATAATATTGATGCATGGCTCAGTGAGAACCTCAAGTACTTTTCTACAGTAAAATATCTGATCGAGAGAGATGAACCATCAGATGAGAATCTGCAGCTTGTGCTGGATACGTACTATGGATTTAATAAAAATTCACCGGAGGGCTTTTACATCGGAACTTCAGATGGAAAGCTCTATAAAGCTTCGGAATCTTCCATATCCGTCAGCGATGTGAAGAACAGCACATGGTATCAGCAGGGCATGAGCCGTGTGGATATTGCATATGGTACTGCTTATCAGAATGCACAGGGAACGACGGTTGTAAGCGCTACAGGTATCCTTAATGACGGAGATCCGGGAATCAAGGTATTCGGAGCTGATGTGCCGCTTAATCAGATCAGTATCATCGTAAACTCCGGTGTAAAGATGAAGGACGCAAATTCCTTCCTCGTTGACACGAATGACAATACAATCCTGGCGCACAGAAATGCGTCACTGGTTTCAACAAAACTGAGTGACTCCAGCTCGGATGCGCTTCTTAGTGGCGCAGCAAAAGCCATAAATGAAAATGATCTTACCACAAAAACCATAGGTGACTATATGGTTGCCTTTTCTGAGGTTAGCGGAACTGACTGGGTTCTGGTTTCATACATACCAACCGGTATTATTCTGAGGTCACTTAATCAGATGAGCAATCTTCTGCTTATTATCGGTGTGATAGCAGTTCTTTTGGTAGTATTTGCTATTCTTTATGTGGTTAAAAGAGTTATCGCTCCTTTGGCACATATCTCTGAAAATATCACAGCTATGTCAGAGGGTGACTTTACGATTGAGGTTGACTCAAGCAGCAACGATGAAATCGGTCTTATGGGAAGCAAGGTTTCTGAATTTGTTGCTTCAATGAGAAATATGCTCAGAAGTATCAGCGAAGAGTCTGAAAAGCTCCAGGAGGAGTCAGATAACTCCGACAGAGTTTCAAAGACGATGTACGATGCTTCACAGTCGCAGGCTGAGGCTATGCAACAGCTCAATGAAACTGTGGATCAGCTGGCAACAGCGGTTAATGATATCGCCCAGAATGCAACAATTCTTGCGGGAGTTGTGGCGGATACAAGAGATAATTCCGAAAAAGCTAACCAGAGCATGAAGGATACAGTTGAGATCTCCAAGAAAGGTCGTGACGACATGGAGAAGCTTTCAACTGCGATGGAAGGAATCGAGCAGGCTAACGAAGAGCTTGTTGATTCCATCAACAAGGTAGGTGCAGCTTCTGAGGAGATCACAAATATCGTCGGCATGATCGGAGAGATTGCCGAGGAGACAAACCTTCTTTCACTCAATGCTTCAATTGAGGCAGCCAGAGCAGGTGAAGCAGGCAAGGGCTTCGCTGTTGTTGCAACACAGATTGCAAAGCTGGCACAGACTTCTGCAGAAAGTGCGCAGAATATCGGAAATCTTATCGAAGAAGTGCATAAGCTCATTGGAAATGCAGTTGGACAGGCCGATGCAAGTGCTAAGAGCATCAGGGAAAATAGCGAGCTTATTAACATAGCAGTTGGTACTTTTGATCAGATCTACACTAACATTCAGGATTCTAACCAGCTTATCGAGGCTATGATCGAGGATGTAGGCAAAGTTGATGACGTTGCGACCAATGTTGCCGCTATATCTGAAGAGCAGGCAGCCAGCGCTGATGAGATCCTTGCAACCTCTGAAAATATGGTTGAGATGGCTAACAATATCACCAGAAGCAGTCAGGATGTGGCCGATAACTCTCATGAGGTTGCAAGCACAAGTGCAACGCTTACTGACCATGTTCAGCAGTTCAAGATTTAAGGAGGGCATGACAATGAAGATCAGTGTTAAAAAAGTATTTGCATGTCTTTTAATGAGTATACTTGTAATGAGTACTGTGGCAGGATGCGGCAGTAGTTCTTCAGGCTCCGGAGGAAGCAGCGGCGGAGCGAAGATTCTTTTTATCATGACTGATACAAATGATACCTTCAGAGCAACACTGTCGGATGCGGTTGTAGCTGCCGGCAAATCCATGGGAGTAACACTTGATATGGTTGAAACCGGAGACAGTGTCCAGGATCAGCTCACACTTATTACAGAAGCCAAGAGCAAAGGCTATTCAGCTATCATCTTAAGATCAGCGGATGCCAACACAGCTCCGCAGATGAATGTGGCTTCAAATGACCTGCCGATCGTATACATGAATGCTGAGCCTATAAAGGATCATCTTACCGCAGATAAGTACATCTTTGTTGGATCAGATGAGTATCAGGCCGGTCAGTATCAGGCTGAATATGTTTTGAAGAAGCTTAATAATCCGAAGGCGCTCAACGTTATCATCTTCCAGGGCGAAGCCGGACATTCAGCAACAATAGGTAGAAGTAAGTCGGTTAAGAGAACTCTTAAGGCAGCCGGATGTAATGCCAACTATGTTTTTGTGGATTCCGCCAACTGGTCAGATGCAGAGGCAAAAGAGAAGCTTGGCATCTTCATGAAGACCGGACAGAGCGTAGATGCTATCTTCTGCAACAATGATACAATGGCTCTCGGAACTATCGAAGGCATGAAACAGTACGGACTGGACTACACAAAGATTCCGGTATGCGGAGTTGATGCGACAGCTGATGGCTGTGCTTCTATTCAGGCAGGCGAGATGTCCTTCACAGTTCTTCAGGACGCTAAAAACCAGGCTGCATCAGCAGTTACGGCGGCAGTGACACTTGGCGCCGGTGGAAGTCTTAAGGACGTTGAAGGTTCCACATCAGACCTCAAATATGTGTATGTACCGTTTGTTCCGGTTGATGCTTCAAATGTAAGCCAGTTCAAATGATTTTTGATTAGTGATATCTATGGAGCCGCCCCGATGAAGGGACGGCTCTTTGTATACCGGTGCATGATACTTTAGAAAAATAATTATTGATTCTTTTATCTGCTTTTTGTGATAAACTGATTTCTCGGATATATAATGATATAGATATCAAAAGTCAAAAATGCATATATGCCAGCATGTTTAGCGTTTCGACATTATAACCCGAACAAATGCGATGAATCGAGGAGAATTATGGAAAAGAGAGAAAATCCAATAGAGTATATTATTGAGCATGTTTCAGAGCTTGATCTGTTGGGGCGTGTGAGAGTGTTTTTCAGATGGTTGTTTCTTGGATGCATCACAGGTGCTGTGGTGGGAGCGGTCGGGACAGCCTTTTATTATGCGATCGTATGGGTCACGGGATTTAGGAAATCACATGATCTTATAATACTTGCACTTCCTTTGGCAGGTCTTTTGATCGTGTTCATGTACAGGCTCTGCAAGGATTATGAGGACAAGGGAACAAACCTTGTTATCAAGTCGATTCAGGAGGGGGAAAACCTTCCGGTGACTAAGGCGCCGCTTATATTCATTTCAACAACCCTCACTCATCTTTTTGGCGGCTCAACAGGACGTGAGAGCGCTGCGCTTCAGATGGGCGGCAGTATTGGATATAATCTGGGCAAGCTTTTCAGGTTAAAAGAGGGAAATATCAAGATCATCACTATGTGCGGAATGAGCGCTGCATTCTCGGCTCTTTTTGGAACTCCTATGACTGCGGCCTTTATGGCAATGGAGATTGAGAACGTAGGGATCATGTACTATTCAGCATTGGTACCATGCGTTATTTCTGCCCTTGTGGCTCAGGGCGTGGGTAAAGTCCTCGGAGTAACGGCAGAAGTATTTCCTGTAAACGTCGTTCCGGCATTTACACCATATCATGCGCTATTTACCGGAATACTTGCTATCCTTTGCGCAGTAGTAAGCGTATTGTTCTGCTCTGTACTTAAGTTTTCCGGAAAGACCTATAAGAAATTTTTCCCAAATCCTTATGTCCGTGTCTTTGTAGGCGGATGTATCGTTGTTGCGCTGACATTTCTTTCAGGTGTCAGATACTACAACGGCGCAGGAATGGATGTTATCGAGATGGCCATTGAAGGGCGAGCGCCGTATCCGGCTTTCCTGCTTAAGATCATCTTTACAGCCCTGACTCTTGGTGCGGGATATAAGGGCGGCGAGATTGTTCCGGCGCTGTACATCGGTGCAACCTTCGGATGTCTCTACTCACAGCTGTTTGGCTTTGATCCGGCA
>JAEEGL010599728.1_pt1 | contig 11063 bp, 6 predicted proteins | sample 9134231 | NCBI WGS metagenome assembly JAEEGL01 (sample SAMN16246548, study PRJNA631951) | gut metagenome | biome: gut microbiome; feature: rumen; material: fiber-attached | host: Bos | place: Iran: Karaj | collected 2018-10
CTGTCCCGGGGCATGTACGCCGTGGATACGGGGGACGCCATCACCATTCCCGTGGGGGAAAGCACCCTGGGCCGGATGCTGAACGTCTCCGGCGAGCCCATCGACTGGGGCGACGACCTGAGCGCCGCTCCCCGCTGGCCCATCCACCGCAGCGCGCCGCCCTTCACGGACATCGTCCCCGGCGGGGAGATGCTGGAGACCGGGATCAAGGTCATCGACCTGATGACCCCCTATACCAAGGGCGGCAAGATCGGCCTCTTCGGCGGCGCGGGCGTGGGCAAGACCGTTCTCATCATGGAGCTCATCCGGAACATCGCCTTCGAGCACGACGGCTACTCCGTCTTTGCCGGGGTCGGAGAGCGCTCCCGGGAGGGGAACGACCTCTGGCAGGAGATGAAGCAGTCCGGCGTGCTGAACAAGACCGCTCTGGTTTTCGGCCAGATGAACGAGCCCGCGGGAGCCCGTCTGCGGGTCCCCCTCTCCGGCCTCACCATTGCCGAGTATTTCCGGGAGAACGCCCATAAGGACGTGCTCCTGTTCATCGACAACATGTTCCGCTTCACCCAGGCGGGCTCGGAGGTCTCCGCCCTGCTGGGGCGCATGCCCTCCGCCGTGGGCTACCAGCCCACCCTGGCTTCGGAGATGGGCCAGCTGCAGGAGCGCATCGTCAGCACGGTGCACGGCTCCATCACCTCCGTGCAGGCCATCTATGTTCCTGCGGACGACCTGACGGACCCGGCCCCCGCCACCGCCTTCACCCATCTGGACGCCACCACGGTCCTGTCCCGCAGCATTGTGGAGCAGGGCATCTATCCCGCGGTCAGCCCCCTGGAGTCCAGCTCCAGGATGCTGTCCCCGGACGTTGTGGGCGCGCGGCATTACAGCGCGGCCCGGGAGGTGCAGCGTCTGCTGCAGCGGTACAGCGAGCTGCACGACATCATCGCCATTCTGGGCATGGATGAGCTCTCGCCGGAGGATAAGCTCACGGTGCGCCGGGCCCGGAAGGCCCAGCGCTTCATGAGTCAGCCCTTCCATGTGGCGGAGGGCTTCACCGGCCTGGAGGGGCGCTTTGTCCGGCTGGAGGATACGATCAAGGGCTTCGAGGCCATTCTCGGGGGCGACTGCGACGATCTGCCGGAGCAGGACTTCCTGATGCACGGCACCATCGAGGAGGTCTTTGCGGCGGCAAAGGAGCGGGGCTGATGGAAGAAAGGCTGCTGTTCCGGCTCCTCACCCCCCAGGGGGAACGCTGCCGCATCCCCTGCGACGCCGTGGAGCTCACGGCAAAGGACGACGCCTCCGGCCGGGGCGGCGGCAGCCTGGGCGTCCGCCGGGGACACCTTCCCGCCGTGGCCGCTCTGGAGGAGGGCGGACGGGTCCGGGTCCTCCGGGAGGGGGAGACGGTGTTCACCGCCCGCCTGCGGGGCGGCTTTGCCCGGGTGGACCGGCAGCAGGTCACGGTGCTGACCCCGGCGGTCATCCAGTAAGTCTTGGCCCCATGCACAGAGAAGAAATAAAACCATCCGCCCGAGGGGGGCACTTCGTAAGGAAGTTGCCTCCCTCCCGTTTGAACTCAAGATAATTGACGTGCCGGTCAGGAATGGTATAATGAATAAAACAAATCGCGGTTGATGGAGGAGGATAGGATGGATCGCACAAACTATGAACTTAAGAATAAGGGGCTTCATTTGGTGAAGGCAGACAAAGAGAACTTCTGGCCGCTGATAGACCTTAGAGTTGCAAAAGACCAGGAGGACTTCGTAGCCTCGAACGCAATCAGCTTGGCGCAGGCCTATGATACCCTGGCTGACAGTAAATTTGTACAGGCCTTTGGCATCTGGGATGGTGCAACTCCCGTAGGTTTCGCCATGATCGGTCACAATTCCGAAGAGTACGAAGAAATGGCTGACGTCTATAGACATAGCTACTGTCTGTGGCGATTCATGATCGATCAGCGATATCAAAAGCGCGGCTATGGCAGGGATGCTCTTAAGCTCCTGTTGGACTATATTCGCAGTTTTCCTGATGGCGAGGAAGAGCTTTGGAGCACTTCTTGGGAACCTGAAAATGAGGTTGCTGCAAAGCTGTATCACGATTTTGGCTTTATAGAAAACGGCGAGAAGGACGGAGACGAGATCGTTGCTGTTTTGAAACTTTAATGCAGCTCGCCAAATTCCTGTTTGTCGAATAGGTCTTCTATTATTGTCCGTAGTTATAACGAGCATCGGATTTTGCACCCAATAATCCAGAGTGTCACAGAAAAACCGGCATGACCGCGATGGTCACGCCGGTTTTATATTCTTTTGAGCCGGTAATTGCCGCCTCAAAGCAACCTCCTTACAGAGGATGCCCTGACGGGGCGGATGGTTTTTCATCTGATCGTTCCCTTATCTGGATGTGGGGGTCCAGAGATCGTCGCTGGTGGCAAGGCCCCATTTTTCGAACATATCGTTGTAGAACTTGGGCCGGGGATAATCCGCATGGAGCTCATAGGCAAGCTGCTTATAGCTGAAGCCGGCCTTGATGAGCTGGCGGGCGGACTCGATAAAGACCTCCAGATTCTTCCCCGTAAGGGTGAAGATCATCTCGTTCTCCCCCACCAGGCCCCGCTCGTACTCCCCGGCGTCCGGCATGGAGAGGTTGTAGTCCATGGTCCCGTTCAGCACCGGCACCAGGGCGGCGCCGCAGGAATCGCAGGTATCCAGACAGGCTTTGGTGATCTGTCCGCTGTGCCACTTGGCGGCCATGAGGAGCTGTCTGAGCTGGCTGGGGTCGCAATAGATCATCACGGCCTGGGGCTCGAAGGTGCAGCTCTCCAGAGGCGCGATGACCATGCCCTCCTTTTTCTTGTCCTCATCGATATAGGGATACTCCTCCACGAAGTGCTTGTAGCTCAGCTCCCGGTCCCGGATGAAATAGCCGCTGCCCACGTAGCGCTTGTCCTTCTCATCCAGCTCCCGGAGGCGGAAGTTGATCACGGGCCACAGGCACCAGTGATCCTCCGGAAAGATGGCCTGGGCCTTCCGGGTGCGGCGCACATAGGACAGGGTCTGGCACAGGGCATAGTGCCTGCCCTGGGCGGAGGGCTGCACGCAGCCCTCCGGGATCTCGTCCCGGTCCACCAGGCGGATGGCCATGGGAGCGTTTTTCAGGCAGTAGATGCTCTCCAGCTCCCTGCCGATGTCATGGATCTGTTCCAGCGTCAGCATTGCGTATTCCTCCCTGTTATGTACAGTTACCGTACGGTCTCATGATAGGCGGTCTGCAGGGCGTACTCCGAAAGCTCCTGCCCGATGCCCGGCGTATCGGGGATGAGAAAATCCCCGTTCACCGCCGCCATGTCCGTCTTTCCCAGCTCCCGGGTGAAGAGGAGCTTGTTGATCACGTGGTTTTCATGGATCTGGAAGTTGGGGATGGCCGCCTCCACCTGCAGGGCCGCCGCCAGGCTGATGGGGCTGCCGCAGACATGGATCTGCACCGAGGCGTCATAGAGATGCGCCAGGTCGCAGATCTTTTTGCACTCCGTAATGCCGCCGCAGTTGGCGATCTCCGGCTGGATCACCTGGATGGAATCATCCTGCAGGAAGGGCAGATAGCGCCAGCGGGTATAGATGCGCTCCCCGTTGGCCATGGGGATGTTCACCTTTCTTGCGCAGTTCTTCGCCGTATCCGTATTCAGGGGATATGTGCCCTCCTCGAAATAATAGATGCCGTATTTTTCGATGGCCTGGCCGTACTGCACGGCGCTTATGGCGTCCGTATGGCTGTGGCACTCCACGATGATGTCCACGTCCGGGCCCACCGCCTTCCGGGTGGCCTCCAGCCGGGCGCAGGCGGTGTCGATCATCTCCCGGCTCACGATGCCCCGCATGGTATCGTGGTCCCGCATGCGCCCGTCCGGGCCCACGCAGGTGAAGTCCGTCTTGATGGCGGTGTACCCCTCCTTCAGGGCGCACTCCGCCTCCCGGGCATAGTCCTCCGGCGTGACGGCGATGCGCAGGCCCCTGGCCTCGTCCTCCGGCCATCCCAGCTGGAGCTGGCTGGCGTAGGCCCGGACCCTGTCCCGGTATTTGCCGCCGATGAGCTGCCAGCAGGGCACCCCGAAGGCCTTGCCCTTGATGTCCATGAGGGCAATATCCACGGCGCTCATGGCGGAATAGAAGATGGGTCCGCCGCTCTGGCCCCAGAAGGTATCCATGAACATGCGCTCCCACAGCCACTCCGTGCGCAGGGGGTCCTGGCCCAGGAGCAGAGGCGCCAGCTCCTTGATCATATGGAACCCCGCCATGGAGCCCTTGCCGTAGCTGACGGCGGCCTCCCCGTAGCCGTAGATCTCCGTATCCGTATTGATGCGGCAGACGACGCCCCGCATGGCCTGGGGCATAAACCGGGGCTTCAGGGCAAAAACGTCTATGCTGGTGATCTTCATGCCGCTTCCTCCCCTCACTGCACGACGCACCGGATGGCGCCGGCCATGGCCTGCTCCGACCATTCATTCCCCAGGCCGGGAAGCTCCGGGACCTTGATGCGCCCCTTCTCCGGCTGGTAGTCCATGGTGCAGAGGGCCCGGTTATAGTCATGCAGGAAGCACAGGTGGTGCTCATGGATGATGAAATTGGGGATGGCCGTTTCCAGATGCAGGGCCACGGTGGAGCTGATGGGGCTGCCGCAGGCATGGGCCTGGATCATCACGTCATAGATATGGGCCAGGTCGCAGATCTTCTTCGCCTCCGTAAGGCCGCCGCAGGTGCCGATATCCGGCTGGGCGATCTGCAGGGCCATGTTCTCAAAGAACGGGGCGTACTGCCAGCGGGAGAAGATGCGCTCCCCGTTGGCCAGGGGGATGTTGATATGCTCGCAGATGAATTTGGACGTCTTGACGTTGGGGCTGTTGGGCTCCTCGAAGTACAGGATCCGGTACTTTTCCGCCATCTGCGCCACCTGGATGGCGCTGAGGGCGTCCAGATTGGAGTGGTTTTCAATGATGATGTCCACGTCCGGCCCGGCGGCCTCCCGGACGGCGGCCAGCCGCTCCTCAAAGGTCTGCATGACATGGGGGGTGAGCAGCCCCTTCCGCTCCTCATAGGTATAGCTCCTGCCGTTTTCGTCGAAGCAGAGGAAGTCCACCTTCACGGCGTCGTACCCCTCCGCCACCACCTTGCGGGTGATCTCCCCGTACTCCTCCGGCGTTTTCTTCACCTCATGCACGGGGCCGAAGCCCTGATGGATCTGGCTGGCATAGCAGCGCAGGTCCCCCCGGAACCTGCCCCCCAGGAGCTTGTAGATGGGCTGCCCCAGGGCCTTGCCCTTGATGTCCCACAGGGCCACGTCCAGAGCGGAGATGCCCGCGTATACCACGGGTCCCCCCGCCTGGCCCCAGAAGGTGGTGCGGTACAGCTTGTGCCAGACGACCTCGTTTTCCATGGGGTCCATGCCGATGACCAGCTTTGCCAGGTCCTTCACCATGCCGAAGGCCGCGCTGGCCCCCACTCCGTAGGACAGGGCGGCCTCTCCGTCCCCGTATATCCCCTCGTCCGTGTGGACGCGGCAGCCGATGACCCGGAAGAAGGGCTTGCCCTCACAGACGAATTCCATGACCTCCACCTTTGTGATCTTCATTGTCGAATATCCTCCCCATACGATTTTCCGCTTTGTCACTCACTGTCATGTATTCTACACGACGCGCACCGCCCCGTCAACGGTCAGCCTGTTGTTCTGCACAACATGCGGGGCGGAAAGCCGTACTTATCTATTGAAAAGCACGGGGGTGTGTGATAAGGTAAAAACAGTAAGGCAGCAAATGACGACAGGCGGATCCGCTCCCTGTGCAGATCCGTCCGGCGGCGGGAAAGCTCCCGTCCCGGGGCGGACAGGGACCGGACCGTCATATCCGGATCATACAGACAGGAGGGTCAAACATGAAACTGAGACGTTTATTGGCAATGCTCCTGAGCCTTTGCCTGCTGCTCGCCCTCGCGGCCGTTCCGGCCCTGGCGGATGGTCAGGAGGAGCCGGCGGGGCGTGAGGAGCTCCCGCTCCCGGCGGAGCCGGAGGCACTGCCTTCCCCCGCAGCGGCAGCGGAGCCCGTCAAGGGCCCGGAGCCGGAGCTGCAGCTCATGGAGGAATGGGACTTTTCCGTGTATGCCGGCAGTCCCGTACTGACGCTGGACGCCGCCGCGGACGTGGACTATGACGGCACAGCCCTGTCCGGCGCGCTGCTCTTCACCCCGGCCGAGGACGGCGTATACCGCATATCCTCCCAGAGCAGCCTGGATACCTGGGCTCAGCTGGTGGACAGCGACGGCAACTTCGTTGCCGACAATGACGACGCAGGGGAAGGCAACAACTTCAGCATCAAAACGACCCTCACCGGCGGGACCACCTACGTGCTGCTGACCAGGCTCTACAGCAGCGGCCTCAAGGGCAGCTACACCGTCAGCGCGGTGCGGTTAGCCGCCGTCACCGACATCAGCATGACGCTGAAGCCCGGTATTTCTCCCCTGGTGATGGGCGGGGACAACGGCAGCTGGTACAGGACCTGGGATTATGACCTTGGCGAATATGTCCCCTACTTCTCCTTCAAACGGGAACGCATCCTGCAGATCGTGAACATCACCGGCACGGCGGACGACGGATCCACAGTCGTATACGATCCCGTTTATCCCGAGGATTTCAGTTCCGTGACCATTGAATACGACTGTACGCAGTGGACCCCCGGCGGGGCGAACACCTTCTCCGTCACCCTGGATTCCAGCGGCAAGACCGTGAGCGTCAGCATCCCCATCATGACCTTTATGGATAAATACGGCTCCGCTCCGGTGATGGGTCTGAATACCCCCTCCCCGGTGGAGTATGACGGCACGACCCCCTGCGTCCTGCTCTTCACCCCGGCCATGAGCGGCCAGTACACCTTCACCGCCGCCTCCGAGGAGACACTCGGCACCTACGCCGCGATCTACGACAGCGACGGAACGTTTCTCAACTCCTCCGGCTCCGGCGGCGAAAACGGCAATTTCATGCTGTATCTGGAGCTGGAGGCGGGAAAGTGCTACGTGCTGATGACCCGCCGGTACGAGGAAGCGCTGAGCGGCAGCTATACCGTCACCGCCGTCCGGATCCCGGATATCGTCAGCTTCACCCTGACGCTGAACGAGGGCATGGAGGCCCTGTACATCGGCGACAGAGACTGCGGCTCCTGGTACACCTACTATGACTACGGCCTGGAGAAGGACGTACCCTATTTCTATTTCAGCCCCTCGGTGCTGCTGGCCCGGGTGACCGTCACCGCCTTCTTCGACGACGGCACCTCCGCCGTGTTGGATCTGATGGGCTCCGATTCCGACAAAGCCTACTATGATTACGATTGCCGGCGCTGGGCTTCCGGCGGCACGGAGAACACCTTCACCGTATATGCCCAGCGGGGCAGCGCCTCGGCCAAGATCAACATTCCGATCATCTCCTTCATGGAGAAATTCGCCGGCCGTCCCTCCCTCGCCCTGGATACGCCCCAGGCGGTCGACTATCAGGGCGACTTTGCCTCCGGGCTGTTCTACTTCACCCCCGAAGTGGGCGGCATTTACGTCTTCACCGCCGAAGGCGGTCCCCTGGATACCTACGGGGAAATCTACGACGGTATCGGCCGGCATATCATCTCCGCGGACTACGGCGGAAAAGACGGACACTTCAGCGTGCAGACGGCCATGGAAGCGGGCCAGACCTACGCGGTGGTCGCCCGGACCTACAGCTACACCGAAACCGGCAGCTTTACCGTCACCGCGACCCGGCTGCCCAACATCAGCGAGCTGCGCCTGAGCCTGGACGAGGACGCCGGGCTGGTCACCGGCGTGACCTACCCCGGCTATATGCATATCTCCACCTCCGGCTACTGGGAAACCCGGCACGATCCTGCTTCGGGCGCGGACGTCAGCTACTATCAGTTTGGAGACGCCGTGGTGAAGGCTGCCCTGAACGTCACCGCCGTCTATGAGGACGGCACGGTGATCTCCCTCCCAGACGGGAAGGACGACCCCCGGAACGAGCTGGTTTACAGCTATGACTGCAGCGCATGGACCCCGGGCGCCGCAGCCGGGAACACCGTGACCGTCACCGCCAGGCTCCCCGGCGTTTCCGCAAGCATCGACGTGCCCGTGAAGTCCCTGGCGGAGTATCTCCGGGAGCTGAACGTGCCCGAAGCCGCAGCGGGGGTCCCCATGGAGCTGTTCTATGACGGGGAGAGCTATTCCTCCGCCGTGCTTTTCACCCCCGACGCAGACGGGGACTACGCCGTTTTCACGAAAAGCGACATGCCCTCGCGCTTACAGGTGCTGGACGCCGCGGGCGCGGACGTCAAGCGCAAGACGGAATATGACAGCGGCGCCGGCGTATGGAATACATATGCGCTGGCAGCGGGCGAGACCTACGTTCTCTATCCCGTGGCGTCCTCCGGCGCCAACGCCGGCGGCTTCACCTTCTGCGTCACCGGATCGGGACCCATCGCCTCCCTGGCCCTCTCCCTGGTCCGTCCGGACGCGGCCCTGGTCATGGGCGATCCGGATGCCGGCAGCTGGTCGTATGCCGCTGCGGATCACTACGACTTCAGCGCGGAAACCGTCTTTTCCATCCTGGAGATCACCGCGGCCTTTGCGGACGGCACGGTCATCACTCTGCCCTACTATTCCGGTCTGCTGACCTATCGATACTCCTCCTTCACGCCCGGCGGGGAGAACCTCCTCACCGTGACGGCGGGGGATGCCTCCGCCTCCATCTCCGTGCCGGTCCTGGGGGCTGCCGATCTGACGGCCGCCGTTCCGGATGTGCCGGTGGAGATGGAATACGACGGGACCCCGAACAGCGGCGTCGTGACCTTCACGCCCGAGGCGGACGGGGATTACTGGTTCTATGCCGAGGGAAGCAGCGACACCTGGGCCAGCGTGACGAACGACCGGGGAGACAGCCTCTGGAACAGCGACGACGAGGGAAGCGGCTCCAACTTCAAGGTCTGCTGCACCCTCACCGCAGGCACGACCTATACGGTCTACAGCCGGACCTATGACCGGCGCGCAGGCAAATACGTCATCCGCGTATCCCCCACCGAGCCCGCTGCCGCGGGGTATGACGGTCTCAAGGGCATGGACCTGCGGGGCAAAATGATCAACCTGGCCCTGGTGGTGGATACCACCGGCTCCATGACCGACGAAATTTCCAACGTCCGGGACGCCCTGCAGGGCTTTGTGGACGCCCTGACGGAGACCGGCGCCACCCTGCGCATCTCCCTGATCGATTACAAGGACGTGATGGCAGACGGCTTTGCCTCCACCCGGGTGCACGCCTCCTCCGCCCATTCCGTATGGTTCGCCAACGGGGATGTGGATGAGCTGAAGAACGCCATTGCCCGTCTGTACGTGGACGGCGGCGGCGACACGCCCGAATCCGTCGTGGACGCCCTGGGCTGCCTGCTGGATCCGGACATCATGCGCTTCAACTCCAATGCCATGAAGTTCGTCTTCCTGCTCACGGACGCCAACTACTGGTGCTACAACAACCGGGGCATCAAGGGCATGCAGGAGCTGGTGACCCGCCTCTCCGACGCCGGGATCATCACCTCCGTGGTCACGGAGAAGCAGTACTACATGGATTACCGGATCCTCACCGCCGGCACCGGCGGCGCGTTCATCGATATCCGGGACGACGTCTCCGACGCCATGTCCAGCTTTGCCGCCTCCATCGCCGCCCGGGCCGCGGATTACAAGCCGGACGACGACGTGATCCCCGTGACCTCCGTCACCCTGGGCGAAGACCTGACCATCCCCGTCGGCAGGATCCGCAGCTTCCCTGTGCAGGTGGACCCCGTGAACGCCACAAACCGCAGCGTCATCTGGGAGATCGCCGATCCCTCCGTGGCGGAGATCATGGACAGCACCACCTCCGCGCTGCTGGTCATCCAGGGCAAAAAGGCGGGCTCCACGGAGATCACCGCCCGCACGGTGGACGGGGACTATACCGCCACCTTCACCCTCACCGCGGCCAAGCGGGTCCTGTCCGCGGAGGGCGTCGTGGAGAGCTGCGATATCAACGAGATCCTGGCCGCAGTCTCTGAGGACCCCGTCATTGCCCTGCGGTATTACGCCGACATGGCGAACAATGCCTCCGTGCCCGAGGACATCCAGCGGCAGCTGTACCTGAACCTCATCGGCCAGAGCAAGGACCTGAGCTATATCTTCTCCGACGGCCTCGGCGAGCTGAGCTACAGCTGGACCTTCACCGGAACGGACATCACGGAGGAGACCAAGGGCATCGCGGTGAGCGATATGCTCATCGAGCTGGACAAGGCCGATTCCCCCGCCGCCGCGGCTCTGGCGCAGTTTGTCCAGGCGGACAGCGTGGACTTTGCCCACGACGGTCCCCTGCCCGCCCCCGCTGCCATTCAGATCCCTGTGGACCTGGACGACGGCGTTTACGAGCTCATGTACATGAACGAGGTCACCGGTGAGCTGGAGCTTGTGAGCAACGTCACCGTCAAGGACGGCGTCGCCTCCTTCGTGATCGAGCACTGCTCCACCTACGTCATCGTGGATCCCCGCGACGCCGTGATCCGTGTGGACGGCAAGCGGGCCGGCGAGCTCGCCGGTATTCCCGCAGGCGATTTCACCGCTGCCGTCAAGGTGAAGCCGGCGATCGCCGCCTCTGCCGACCGGCAGGTATTCCTGGCCGCCTATGACGCAAACGGCCGCTTCCTGTGCGTCAGGACCGGCGTTCTGGCCGCCGGCACCGACAGCGTGGACATCCCCATGCATAACAGCGGGAGCATAGCCGCGCTGAAGTGCCTGGTGGTGGACAGCCCGGAGACCATGGAGCCTCTGGCGGACGCCGCGGGCTTTGCCCCCGGCGTGTAAGCCGCGCATAACGCGGAAGGTACGATACAGAATCGGGTAGGAGGTCACCCATTGGTTGAGTGACCGACCTCCCACACCACCGTGCGTACCGTTCGGTACACGGCGGTTCAACCGCATAAGTGCAGATGCTCGTACAGGTCGAGAAGGCTAACAAGTCCGGCCTGTGCGAGC
>JAEEGL010739549.1_pt1 | contig 11063 bp, 10 predicted proteins | sample 9134231 | NCBI WGS metagenome assembly JAEEGL01 (sample SAMN16246548, study PRJNA631951) | gut metagenome | biome: gut microbiome; feature: rumen; material: fiber-attached | host: Bos | place: Iran: Karaj | collected 2018-10
CGCGGACTCTTCCGCCTGGGCGCGGATATCCTCCAGAATTTTTTCCAGTCCTGCCATCTTATCCTCATTTCGGCCGCGCCGTTTTGCGCGGCAATCCATCTCGTTCTTCGTAAAACCGGATGATACGCCCGGGCCTTAGCCGAGTCCCAGGGCCGGGATCCCGAAGATCGACAGAATGGAGATCAGAAGCGCCAGGATCGCGTACGTCTCGACCATGACCGGGAACAGGATCGCGCGGCCGAACTGGCCGGGATCCTTGGTGACCAGCTGGATGGCCGATACCGCCGCGCCGGCCTGGCCGATCGCCGAGAAGAATCCGACAAAGCCCATCGGCAGGCAGGCCGCCAGATAAAGCAGGCCTTCCGTCAGGGTAAGCGCCCCGCTGCCGCCGCCGATCAGGCCGATATTCATCAATACCATGAAAGCGATCAGCAGCCCGTAAATACCCTGTGTGCCGGGCAGAAGCTGAAGGATCAGCACGCGGGCAAACAGCGACGGGTCTTCCGAAACCGCGCCGGAAGCGGCCTGGCCGGCCCTGCCGACACCGATCGCGGAACCCGCGCCTGCCATAAACGCGGCGAAAGCCGCCCCTGCCAGCGCGAAAAAGAAACCGATGTTGTTGGTATCCATATTAATTATCCTCCTTCACTTTGAAGTACTGCGTATTAACACTGAAAGGTCTGAATTTCCGGCCGCCGCCCTCGTAGAATTTTCCGAAGAATTCCACGTAGGTCAGACGGTTGTTATGCACGTATGCGCCCATCGCGTTGATCGCGAAATTCATCAGGTGTCCGATCAGGAAGATCACGATGAACAGGATCACGCCGATCACACCCCGGCCCTTCGCGACCATGCCTGCCATCAGGTTGAAGACGGAAGAAATGACCGTGGCGGCCAGACCGAGCGCCAGAAGTCTCGTATATGAAAGGATATCGCTCAGATAGCTGGTGGCGCCGTAGAGATTGTACAGTCCTTTGGCAGTCCGTTTCGCGACGTTCCTGGATTCCCTTCCGCTCATCGCGACGATCAGCACCGCGCCGATGATCATGAGCGCCTTCGCGATCACGCTGAACGCGCCCGGAAGCGTAAAGGACAGGCCGAGCATCCCGGTCATGGTATCCGAGGTCAGAAGCAGCAGGATCGCCCCGCCGACCAGGCAGTACCAGGAAACCACGTCGTAGATCCCGTCCAGCAGGTGCCCGTCCTTGATATTCGCGTACAGCTTCGCGCCCAGTCCGACAAACAGATGGACGATGCCGATCACAAACGAAATGACCATCATCTTCATCGGCTGGTGAAGCGGCTCAAACCACAGCGGCCTGAACGCGATATCGTCCCTGCCGAAGAAAGTCGAGGCGATCACGTTGACCGCGTCCCCGAAAAACGATCCGAAGAGCACGCCCATGACCGTCGTCGATATGCCGCAGTAAAACAGCATCTGCATCATCCTGCGCATGCCGGGTTCCATGTTCTTGTACTTCTTCAGCGCATAGCCGCAGAAGCCCATCATGATCAGGCCATACCCGGCGTCCCCCAGCATGATGCCGAACAGGATATAGTAGAAAACGGCCACCAGCGTGGAAGGGTCCCTCTCCTTCAGTCCCGGTTCGGAATAGCTTTCGACCACCGATTCCACCGGCGCCGAGAAGGCGTTGTTCTTCAGCAGGATCGGGACGTCTTCCCCTTCTTCGGGATCGGAGTCTTCAAACACCAGGTCGAATTCCCGGGTCAGCTCTTCTTTCAGGGCGGGGACTTCCTCCGCGGGTACATAGCCGTTCAGGATAAAGACGGAATCCGACTGCAGAAGCGATTCCAGTATCCCATATTTCTCGGCCCGCATGCTGAAATAATCACGGATAAACCGGATGTCTTCCCGCTCCGGCGCCTTGGCGGCGATGGCTTTTTCCAGATAGGCCACGTCGTTGCTCAGAAGCGCGATCTCTTTTTCCAGCCGTTCTTTTTCTTTCTGCGGGTTGCCCGAATCGATCGGCGGTTTAGCGAAATTCATTCTCCGGAGCGCGTCCTTGACCGCTTCCTCGTTTTCCCGCGGGCAAAGCAGGAACAGGCACGTCTGCTCCGGCATCGTGCTGATGATCTCGATCTCCGCAGGCACGTCCGGCGCGGATTCCGCTATGGCTGTTTCGATCGTTTCTTTCGTCTGCGCACCCGGAAGCGTGCCGATAAAGGCGGCCGTGGTCTTCGTTCCCGGGTAGTCGACCGGCAGATCGAAGGAAAGCCACGGGGAAAGGGAAAAGAGTTCCGTCTCCTTCTTGGGGATCTCCGTCTTTTTATCCGAATATTCCTTTTCCAGGCTGACAATGGAGAGACACTCGTCGACGATCCGGTCCCTGGAAGGAATCTTTGCGTTATACTCCTCGACCGACATCGGGATCCTTCCTTCAAAAGAAGATAGAAGGCTTTTGGACTCCGGGGCATGTTTGTCCAGGATCTTCAGCGCCTGCCCGGCGAGCTCGCTGTTTTTGGTAAAGAGGCTCTGGGCGTTTCCGGTATCCTGATGATGAAATACTTCATCTTCCATTCCGCCGGTGATCTCCATCACACCGCGCCTCTGGAGCGTCTCCAGGATCTTTTTCCTGTCTTTTTTGAGCGCGCAGATCATGACGCGCTTCATTGCAGCTACTGACATGGTTCATCCATTCCGAAGCGCTTTACGGTGCGGCGCTTCATCGCAAGCCGGTTATTCGCCGCGAAGGACTCTCAGGATCTTTTCCACCGCTTCGCCCATATGGCCTTCCGCGGTGTCTTCCAGCTGTTTCAGCGTCTGCAGTGCTTCGCCCGACAGCTCGTTTTTCTGCTTTTCGGCTTCTTCCTGAGCTTTTTCAAGAAGCGCGTCCACTTCCTGCCTGGCTTCGCGGATCCTGTCCGACGACAGTTTTTCCGCTTCCTCCTGGGCCTTCCGGACCAGCGCGGCCGCTTCGTTCTTCGCTTCTGCTTCCCTGTTCTGGGCGGCCAGTTCTGCTTTTTTGACCGCCTCGATGATCTCCTTCGCCATAATAATCCTCGTTATCCGATTCCGGATCTTTCCCGGTCAGCTGTTCGTATTCTGGTTAAAAGGAATGCCCGCAAACAAATACTCCCTGCGGGCAGTTCTCACAGCATTCGTTGTCCCGGCTTCCTGCGCCGGATCCTCAGTAGAAAATATGCCCGCCTATCGTATACCTCGGCGTGATCTGCGGGATCGGGGTCCTGAAAAAGATACAGTCCGCCACCGTCGTGTGGCCGGCCATGGCCTCGTCCGCCGCCATGTAACAGGCCGGCGTCGCGTCATCCCGCATCAGGGCCAGCGCCAGTCTTCCGGAGGCGACCGGCGCGAACTGACGGTTCTGGTAGATGACCCCGACAACCGTATCCGGAAAAGCGCCGCTCATGACCCGGTTGATCACGACCGCCCCGACTGCCAGCTGTCCGTCGTACGGCTGGTTGCCGGCTTCGCAGTAGATCAGGTTGGCCAGGAGATACCGGTCTCCTTCCGCAAATTCGATGTCCCCGATGCTGCGCCAGACCGACTGCCTGGACAGCTGTTCCAGACGTCTTTCTTCGGCCAGCTGGGCTTCCAGTTTTTTAATTTCAAGATTCTGCGCGTCGATCTGCGCTTTCAGGGAATCCGCCAGCGCTTCCGCATCGGCGATCTGGCCTGAATAATTGGCAATGCTGCCGCTGGTGCTGGACACCAGGAGCGATACCCTGTCCTGTTCCGCTTCCGTCTCTTCCCGAAGCCCCTGCAGCTCCTGTTCTTCTTCTTCCAGAAGCGCTTTTTTAGCGTCTATCTCTTCCTTGGTCCGGATATACTCATCCAGCATCCTCCGGTCGTAGGCCGAAAGCTGCTCCGCGTAGTCCTGCCGGTTCAGGAAATCCGTAAAATCAAACTGGCCGTTCCCGAAAAACAGTTCCAGATAAAACGTCCGGCTGTTCTCATACATGAACTGGACCCGCTTCTTCATGGAAGCATACTGGTCTTCCTCTCGCTTCGTCGCTTCTTCGAGCTCTCTCGTCGTCGTGGCGATCTCTTCGGTCTTGATCCGGATCTTCTCCCGGAGGTCTTCCAGATGCTCCCCGATGCTCGTCAGTTCGCCGTTTAAATAATTCAGCTCATCCTGAAGATTGGACCTGGCGCTGTCCAGGCTGGAAATGTTCTCCTGGTTCTCATTGATCTGGTTCTGGGTCTGCTGCGCCTCTTCTTTGGCTTTTTTGATCTTCTCCTCCGTTTCCCTGCTGGCGGATGCCGGGAAGGAAACAGCGAGGCTACCGACGCAGGCCGGTACACAGACCAGCATCAGCATCAGACCGCAGCGCGCTATAAAGTTGTTGCTTTTCCGTACTATTATTCTGTCCATAAAATGCGGATCAGAAAGCCTTTCCTTCAAAACGGATCCCCGTTTCCGGGCGGCTCCCCCTTCCGCTTCAACAACAGTTACAGGTCGATCTCGACCTTCCGGCCGGAACGCCGGTACTGCTCACAGACGACTCCCGCCGCTTCAAACATTTTCTTGCTGGCGATCGTCCCGGTCGTATCCGCGTATTTGTCGCTGTCATAAACGACCTTCCGGATCCCGCACTGAATAATGGCCTTGGCGCATTCGTTGCAGGGAAACAGCGTCACATACAGGATCGCGTTTTCCAGACTGCCGCCCCGGTAATTGAGGATCGCGTTGAGCTCGCTGTGCGTAACGTAAGGATATTTTGTTTCCAGCTCTTCCCCTTCCCTCGCCCACGGGAACTCATCGTCGGAAACGCCGGACGGAAAACCGTTATAGCCGATGGAAAGGATCTTGTTCTGCCTGCTGACGATGCAGGCGCCCACCTGGGTATTCGGGTCCTTTGACCGTTTTGCGGCCAGCATGGCCACGCCCATAAAGTACTCGTCCCAGGAAATGTAATCGCTTCGTTTCCGGATCTTTACCATCTGCATCCTCCGTCCGATCCCTGCCACGCCGTTCCTTATTTCGTGCCGAAGATCCTGTCGCCCGCGTCGCCCAGTCCGGGGACGATATATCCGTGGTCGTTCAGGTGATCGTCCAGCGCGCCGACGTACAGATCGACGTCCGGATGTGCTTCCTGCAGCGCGCGGATACCTTCCGGAGCGGCAATGATGCAGAGGAAATGCATCTTCCGGCAGCCGTGTTCCTTCAGCATGGTCAGGGCAGCCGAACCGCTGCCGCCGGTCGCGAGCATCGGATCGACCACGAAGACTTCGCGCTGGGCGCAGTCAGCCGGGAGTTTGCAGTAATACTCTACCGGCTTCAGGGTCCTGGGATCGCGGTAAAGCCCGATATGGCCGACCTTGGCTGCGGGAATCAGGGTAAGCATCCCGTCCACCATGCCGAGTCCCGCCCTGAGGATCGGAACGATGGCCAACTTTTTGCCTTTCAGCTGTTTAGCGACACAGGGGGCGATCGGAGTCTCGATCTCAACGTCTTCGACTTCCAGATCCCGTGTCGCTTCGTAACAGATCAATGTGGCGATCTCGCTGATCGTTTCACGGAAGGCTTTGGTGCCGATCGTCTTGCGGCGGATCAGGCCTATCTTATGCTGAATCAGCGGATGGTCCATAATTACCAGCTTTGCCATGATGTCCTCCTACTCTCCGTAATGATTTTGGTCTTTACTGTTCTTCCAGCTGCCGGATCTCGCCGATCCTGCGGCAGTGCTTTTCCTCTCCCGAAAAAGGAGTATCCAGGAAAGTATCGACAATATCGATAGCCACCAGTTTCCCGGTGATGGCTTCCCCGAGCGCGATCATATTCGCGTCGTTGTGGAGCCTGGTCATCCTGGCCACGGTGGGCGTCGTGCAGACGGCGCACCGGATGCCTTTTACCTTATTGGCAGTGATCGAAACACCGATCCCGGTCGTGCAGACGACGATGCCCTTTTCACATTCGCCCGCCGCTACGGCTTTGGCCGCCTGTTCGGCGAACAGCGGATAATCGCAGGAAGTTTTGTCGTACGTCCCGAAATCCCTGTAATCGATCCCGCGTTCCTCAAGATGGCGGAGGATCTCATTCTTCAGCTCCAGGCCCCCATGATCGCAGGCAAGCGCAACTGTCATAGCTTTTCCCTTCCTTTCTCCGAAATGAAATCATTCTTTCCCGGCCTGTTATTAAAATCATCTTCTTATTATATCATGATTCCGGTCTGTTCATCATCCTGTCCGAAGCCGCCCCGCCCTTTCAGCCGCAGCGGCAGATCCGGGAGGATCACAGCTTTACGATCCGGTGGCCGGCCGCTTTCATCAGCCGGTTCATAACGGCCTGCCCGATCCCGTCCTGAGAAAACGCTTCCGAATAGATCCGTTCGACGCCTTCTCTGTCGAAATCCCTCAGGAACCGGAAGAGAGACCTCGCGACCGCCGTTTCATCTTCAGCGCTTCCGGCGGATTTTACCGAGTCGGCAGGATAATCCTCCCGGTGTTCTTCGGCGCAGATCACACCGGTCTTTTTTCCTGCAGCCCGGTCTCTTTCCAGGGCGTCCCGGATATACCGGCGGACTTCCGAATGGCCGCCCTCCACGATCAGGAGTTCCCCTTCCGGCGCGTAGTGACGGTATTTCATGCCCGGCGCCCTCGGCGCCCTTCCGTCGTCTTCCCCGTAGATCGTCCGGTCCACGGAAACATTCCCGATCACTTCCCGGAGCATCTGTTCGGTGACCGCGCCCGGCCTTAAGATCTCCGGCACGTCCCGGGTCAGGTCCACGATCGTCGATTCCAGACCGATACCGACCGGCCCGGCGTCCAGGATCATCTCTATCCTTCCGTCCAGGTCTTCCAGGCAGTGCTCCCCGGTAGTCGTACTCGGACGGCCGGAACGGTTCGCGCTGGGCGCGGCAACATATCCCCCGGCTTCACGGATCAGGGCCATGGCTGTTTTATGGCTCGGAAAACGGACTGCCACCGTATCCAGCCCGCCGGTCGTTTCCGACGGGATCAGTTCGCTTTTTTTCATGATCATGGTCAGCGGGCCGGGCCAGAATGCCCCGGCCAGCGCCGGCACAAACGACGGGACGTCCTCCACGATCGCGGGCAGGTCCTCCATTGAGCAGATATGCACGATGAGCGGATTATCGGACGGACGGCCCTTTGCCGCGTAGATCCTGCGGGAAGATTCCGCCTGCAGGGCGCCTCCGCCCAGTCCGTACACGGTCTCCGTCGGGAAGGCCACCAGCCCGCCCGAACGGATCACCGCACCGGCGCGCCGGATCGCTTCCGGGTCCGGATCGTCTCTGTCCAGTCTGATATATTCGGTAATCATATGTCCGTCCTCCGGATATTCCCCGATTTTTAAAGAAAGTTTTCAGAAACTGAAAACGGGCGCTACGGCTGGGAAAGGAACCACAGGATCTCGTCCCATACGTCCGGCGTCTCGTAATCAAGGCGCCACGAAGCGACGCCGGTCAGGCCGTTGCCGGCCATTACCTCCAGTTTCAGGCGGATGGATTCCGCGTCTTCCAGCCAGCAGCGCACATAGCTGCCGTCTCCGAGCGTCGCTTCCGAATAGTTCTGTCCGTCCGTTTCGCTCCAGAAGATCGACATGCCCCGGCCCACCAGATACGACCTGGCCGCCGCCATCCCGTACGCCTCGCCGGTGGTTCCCACTCCGGGCGTGGATACCCAGATACGGGTATAGAACGGAACGGCGTTGATCAGTTTGGAAGCCGGGACCTTTTTCAGAGCTTCGGTGATCCCGTTCGTCACGTATCCGATCGAAGCGACGCTTCCCGGTTCCGACGGCGAATAGTGTTCATCGTATCCCATGATGATCACGTAATCCGCAAAGACCGCCTGTTCTTTCAGATCATAGTGATCGTTGAAATTGTACGGGACATAATTGTCCACCGACAGGGTCAGTCCTTTCTGCCGGCAGGCAATGGACATTTCCCGGATAAACTCGATATAGTCACGCCCGTATTGATAATCTATGCTTTCAAAATCGACGTTGATGCCGTCAAAGCCGTACTGGTCGGCTGCCGCCATCATCTGGTCGATCACATACCGCCTGGAGGCCTGTGTCGTCAGGAAATCCTGCTGCGTCCCGGCCGCGTTGAAATTGTCCAGCATGGGCCAGATCCTGAGCCCCCGGTACCTCGCGTCGCTGATATACTGCTCCGACGCGAAACTGCTCAGGTTCCCCTGGGCGTCCGAAACAGAAAACCAGGTGGGGGAGATCACGTTGATCCCCTTCGTATCGTTCATGTAATCATAAAAGGTGTCGTTCCCGCCGACGCCGTAAATGGCGTGCCAGGTCAGGTTGACCTTTTTGTCCATCCGATTTGTCGCGTATTCCGGTTCCGTATAGATCTGCGGCGTTTCGGGGGTCCTAACGGTTTTATCGGTCAGCCGCTTGTTTTCGACGTAGCCGATATGCGCGTCCGCCGTCTTGACCTTGGACCATTTTTCCATCTCGTCCAGAAGGACCATCACGTCCCCTTTTTCGATATCGGTCACGATCTCGCTCTTGATGCCGCCGCTTGTCCTGAGCTTCGTATTCGCCGAAGCCGTGACGTACGTCTGCTCTTCCCAGACCGTATCCATCTGGATCCGGTTCGGCTCCGTATAGAACCTGTATTCAAAATTCGTGAACTTCTGGACGTAATCCAGCGCAATGTAGAGTTCGTTGTCTTCGAAACGGGCCGGCAGGTAATCTTCCGTAAAACTGCCGCTTACGGAACCGTGCCATTCGTTGCTGCCGATCAGCGTATGGATGACCTCATCCGGGAGGCAGTACAGGATCTCCAGTTCGGGTTTTGCGTAATAAAACCGCCTGTTCAGCATGGTGATGACGGTCTCCGCGTCCAGATAGCAGCGTCCGTCGATCAGACGGGCATGGAAATCCATCGGCTGGTTCTGCAGCACGACCGGAACGTCGTACGCGTCCCGGATATGATACAGTTCATTGAGGTCGGCGCGCTCTTTAGAATAGGAAAAGCGTTCCTGGTAGATCCTGAACCCGAATACCGCAACAAAAACGACCAGCAGCAGCACGATCAGCAGCACAGGCGAAAAGCCTCTCCGTCTGCCGCGGTAATCATCATATTCCCGATATCCCATATTCATATCCCTGTTGTTCATTCCGAATCATCTTCCGGTCAAAACACCTGCCGGACATCTGTGCAATACTTCCTGTTGAGGGCATACATTGGTCATTATACCAGATATTGAATCAATATAAAACCACAGACAAAGCGGCTGGAATCGATCGTCACACAGCGGAACGGGAAGTTCCCGCTCCCTTCGATACCAGCCGCCCGAAAGATATGGCAACAGAAAAGCAACAGATATGAAGTTGAGACAGATCCGGGCCGTCCGGCCGGATCGGCAGAAATGTGTTTCCGAAAAGGCATCCAAAGAAGGCAGTTCCAAGACCCCGGCGGCTATGCCGCAGTCTTCCGTGGAAACAACGCCGTTCCCTGACGGCCGCGGAATTCAAACCCGGAGCGTATCAACAGGCCGTCCTTCCTTTCCGGAAAAAGCAGTTCATTCGGTTTTAGATCAGATATGATAAAAGAACTGAAAGACCCCCCTCCTTCCGATACTCTTTTCCGAGTCCGTCCTCATTCTAATCAGGCAGGCCAGGCGCTTTCAACGCAGCCGGTCCGCTTAAATACTTAACCGGTCCGTTTCGTGAATGATCGACAAAAGCTTCCGGAAAGACGCCGGCTCCCGTGACCGGGACGCCGTCTTTCTTAAAGTTTTATGAAGTGCTTCCTATAGTATTGACGAATGGCAGAAAACAGATAAAATTACATCAATATGAGAATTGAGAAGATAAGCGACAACCAGATCCGCTGTATCCTGACCCGCGAAGATCTGGCCAGGCGCCACATGAAACTGAATGAACTTGCGTACGGTTCCGACAAAGCCCGCCTGCTGTTCAGGGATATGATGCAGCAGGCCGCTTATCAGTACGGCTTTGAAGCGGAAGACATCCCGTTAATGATCGAAGCCGTTCCGCTTCCTTCCGACAGTATCGCCCTGATCGTCACCAAAGTCGAAAATCCGGAAGAGCTGGATACCCGCTTTTCCAATTTCGGGCCGTCCGTTTCCGCGGGGCAGCCAGCCGACACCGGTTCCGAAGCGTCTGCTTTCGACCGTCTGATGAGCGCTGTCCGCAGCCTGAACAGCCCGGCGGAAGATCCGGTCCCCGGCCTGCAGAGATCCGCTTCCCCCGAAACACCGGAAGAGGCGGCAGGCCGTTTCCGTGATTACATCCTGACCAACCGTCTTTACCGCTTTCCTACCATGGACAGCCTGGTCCGCACGGCAAGGCTCTGTGCCGGCATGTGCCCGGACGGGCGCTCTGCGGGGGAAACGGCTTTGTATTACGACGCGGAGGAGGACTGCTATTATCTTACCCTGGTCCTTCCGGACACCGATGCCATAGGCCCGAATCATCCCATACTGACCGTTCTGTCCGAATACGGCCAGATGCTGCCGATGCCTGTCGCCTTCGGCCAGTTCCTGTCAGAACACGGCAAGGCGGTCCTGCCGCACGACGCCCTGGGACTTCTGGCAAAACTATAAACCGGACCGGCGCTTTTCAGGCGCCCTTCCGAAAGCTTCCGATCTGAATGTTTTTAATGATACGTACACTGCCGGCTGATTCCCGGACCGTGTACGTATTTTTTCGTCCGGTCCCGCATTTTCCCGATCCGTCCCCAAGAGGTCTTTTAATAAGTACAATCTGAAATCCGCATTGCTTTTTATATGCCTGTTTGTTAGTATTCTAATTGGTTAACTATGCATAAAATCAGTATTTATTGCTGCATTCAAACCACCCGTTTTCAATTCATCTTTCATGTACAGGAGGTAACTCTATGATCAGAAACATGCACACCATGGATGGGAACGAGGCCGATGCATACGTAGCATATGCGTATACAGAGGTCGCGACGATCTATCCTATCACGCCCTCCTCGGTCATGCCCGAGCACATCGATGAATGGGCGACCGTCGGCAGGAAGAACATCTTCGGCCAGACTGTGCGCGTAACGGAAATGCAGTCCGAAGCAGGCGCAGCCGGTGCCACCCACGGTTCCATCGCTGCCGGCGC
>JAEEGL011011677.1_pt1 | contig 11063 bp, 5 predicted proteins | sample 9134231 | NCBI WGS metagenome assembly JAEEGL01 (sample SAMN16246548, study PRJNA631951) | gut metagenome | biome: gut microbiome; feature: rumen; material: fiber-attached | host: Bos | place: Iran: Karaj | collected 2018-10
CGATTCTAATCCGGTAACATTTAAATATTGATTATTTATTAATTTAATATCAATTCCGTTGTTGTCTTGAATTATTCCTAATTTTATATATTTTATTTGTTCAATTGGATATAAATTATCAAAAGAATCGTAAATTTCAATGTTTATTTGAATTGTGTTGTTTTCCATCACTAATCCACCACCTAATAAAATTATTTGTTTTGTATCTGATAAAAAAACTTGAGTTTTTACTATATAATTATTTTTTAATCCTAATTCATTGTCTCGTACATTAACAAATACAATTCCAGATTTTTTAGGGAACAATCGAATTTTTTTTGTGTTTGAATCATATGAAAAAGAAGCTAATGAAGGATCATTTAAAAATACTTCAAAATTTCCGCTGCCTCGTAAAATATTTAAATCTAAATAATTATTTTCATTTACATATAAAGTTGCATTTTTTGGTTCAATTTCAGGCAAATCGATTATGTTTATTGTACAATAATGTTCCAATATTTTATGTTTTAATTGATAAAATAGATTAAATTTTGAATAAATATTATGAAAATATAATATTTCTTGAATATATTCGAAACTATTGTCTGTGATAATATTTTTTATTTCATATTTATCATAATTAATAGGGTTAATAATTTCATATGAATTTGGAATAGGAAGAAATTTTCCTGAAAAAGATGTAATATTAGAAAACAATCTTTTATGTGAATCAAAAGCATATACTCTTATTATATCAGTTGTATTTTTTTTTACATAATATTGCGTTCCTGGTTTTTGTGGAATTTCAAAAAAATTTTGAACATTTTGAAAATTGTTGTATTGTCCTAATAAAAAAATACTCAAAGATTCTGGTTTATAACACCCTATTGTAAATCTAATAGAACAATTTGCAGGACGTAAAAGTGATTCATCTTTTGAATTATAATAAAATATCTCAAAATTAAGTTCATTATCTTTAGATAAACAATAGAAATATACTTCTTTGTTATATAAAAATGATAAGTGTATTTTTTTTTTATAATTATCAATAGATTTTAAATTTTTATTTTCATCTAAAACAAAAGCTTCAACATTAAATTTTATATTTTTATCCTTCCAATTTTCAATACCCCCCTTAAATCTTAAATTCATACCTCCTGTTTCTCCAATGATATACTCGTTCGTTTCATCCGGATTAGATACTTCTCCATTTTGAAGAACTACTTTTGTGAAATTATCAAAAATTGTGGGATATATTTTCATATCTTCATATATCATAACTTTTCCCTCTTTTGTTGATATAGACCTATCATTTCCTTCGATTAAATCTCTAGCTGAAAATTTTATTTTAATTAAACCTGTTTTAATTGCCTTGAAATATTTCATGTCACATATTCCATAATTTGAATAATTTAAATATTTAATGATGTTTGAATTTGAGTTATTTAATTTTAATAATTCAATTTTTGAGGTTATTAAATCGTTGTTGTTTTTTATGTATTTTATTATTCTTTCATGTTGATTTAAATTGTCATATTTTGAAGTTTCTAAATCTATTTTTTCTATAAAATTTTCATATAATGTATAATAAACAGTTTGTAATGAAGAACAATTTGTGAAAATATTTTTAATATCATATTTATTAATTAAAGTATTATTATCGTTTTGAACTGCGATTGGGAGCATAAAAAATTTATTATTAATTTTAACTTCTTGTTTTTCTTCAAAATAAATCATATTATTTATATATTTAACATAAACATTAATATTATCTATATTTTCTTCAATTTCTTGATCAATAACAGTCACAGTTGAAAATCCTTGTTTTAAACCTAATAAATAATTATCATTTATAACATCAATTACTTTATAATCAGAACTTTTTAATTTATATTTTGAACTTCCACCTTTAATTATTAAATGTAATTCTTGTCCTAATTTTTCTCCTAAATATGGCAAAGTAAAATAATCTAAACCGAAATTTTCAATGTGAATTTTTGAATAAATTTTTATATTTTTTGTTGTTTCTAATTCAATTTCAATTATTTTTGTTGTTATTTTTAAATCATAATATTCATCTAAAGTTTTTTTTGTTTTAATTAAACAATATTCTTTATTATAAATACAATTTTTATCATTTATTTCAATAAATTCTTTTAATTTTTCTGGAATTTCAAAATTGAAAATAATTTCATTATGATTGAAATGAATAACATTTTCATCATAAAATAAAATATTTTTTAATAAATAATTTTTATTTTCTATGAATTTAAATTTTTGAATAACTTTAAATTTATCATTTTCAACTTTTTCAATTAAATTATTTAAATTTAAATTCAATAAATCTTCATTTATTATTTGAAATCCTGTGTCAATTGATTTAGGTTTAACAACATAAATTTCAGTTGTTTGAATATTATAATCATCTAATCTCGTATCAATAACCTCAATTTTAGTATAACATTCATTTTCACCTGAAACAAAATTTCCATATTCAATGAATTTTCCACATTTTTCATTTTCAATTTTCCATTTAAAATATTTATAATCATTTTCTTTAACAATCAAACCTGAATTTTTATAAAATAAATTAAATTTAAATTTCGATTTAATTAATATATAAATTGGTCCTCTTGGAGCTATTTTAAATGGCTCTACAACATATATTATTTTATTAGCAATTAATTTATCAGAATTTAGTAAATTTTCCATAATTTTTACAGAAACTTCAATTTTTCCAGTTTGTAATCCTTTAATTAAAATAATATCAGAAAAAGAATCTTTTTCTACAATTTCTCTTTTTATTCCAATTTTTTTATTTCCATTATTTGAAGGTTTTATTAATTCTCCAATTTCTTTTCCTTTTATTATTGCCCATTTAAATTTAAATCCCTCTAATGAAGTAAATAAATTGCCTCTATGGTCTTTTGCTTGAACATATATTTCATATATATTATCAACGAGCATATAATCAAAATTTTTTTCTATAGAAATTTCATATATCTTTCCAAATGTTACTTGACATTTAAAATTATTTTCTATATTATTTTCATTTGAATTTTTATCTTTTGCTATTAAATATGTGTATTCATGTTCTATTTTTAATTTTGGACTTATATAAACTAAACTAAAACAATTTGGTGGGTCATTTTCTTTACGGATTTTTTCTATGGTTAGTAATGTTTCATTTTCTGCGAACCAATCAAAACATCCGCCATACGCGCTCACTAATTCATATACTTTATTACAATTTATGTTCTCATCACAAATTGGTAAAAAAGAATTTACTGTGGAGATTTTTTTCCTTTTTGGAGAATAATCATCACAAATGTTTAAAGAAATTAAAAAGGAAAATAATATGATGAATAGTGGTTTTTTATTAAATAATGGTAATTTGTTTTTTTTCATTATTAAATATTATATATTATTTAATTTAAATATTAGAATTATAAATGAAAATATTTTAATTTAAATTAAATTAAAATTTAAATTTTAGTTAAAATTATTATTAAAATTATAAATATTTTTAATATATAATTTTTACTAATTATAAATAATAAGTTTTCTATTATAACAAAAATATATTTTAAATTATGATAATTCAAAAATAATAATTATAAATAAATAATAATAATAATATAAATAATAAATTTTTATAATTAAAATAATTAATTAATTATTTTTCATAAAAAAAATTAATTAAAATAAAAATAAAAAAAATTATTAAATAATAATAATAATGTCATTAATCGATTCTCAATTTTCCCCAATTTTATCATTAAATCCTTCAAATCTTCCAAATTCTTTATACGAATATTCATCAATTTACAACCAATCAAAAACAATTCCATTCACAATAAAATCCCCATCAGAATATTTTTATAATCTTTCCCAAACTGAATACAACAAATTTTTATTTTATCTCTGCAACATAATTTCAAAAATAGGAATAATTTTACATTTAAAAAATAAAATAATTTTAACATCAAAAAAATTATTAAATTATTTTTATTACAAAATTCCATGTTTAATTTACAATCCTTTGAGTGTTTTAACAACTTGTATTTTTTTAGCTAATAAATTAGATGATAAATACATTGAAATTAATTCTATTATTAATGGAATTCTTTATTTTTTTGTTTATGAAAGAAATGATAATAAAATTTATAAATACAATGAAATTAGTATTAATAGCGAAATGAGTGATAAAAATAATGAAAGTGACACTAATAATGAAAGTGATAATAATTTAAATAATAAAAATAAATATGATATTTATAAAAATAGAAAAAAAGATTTTTATAATAAAAAAATATTTAATAAAATTAAAGAAAATGAAAATATTATTGAATTAATTTTAATTAAAGAATTAAATTATGATTTAAATTTTTTTTCTTTTCATCCTCACATTTTTATTGAAGAAATGTTAAAAATTTTGAATATTAATTTAGATAAAAAACTTTTCCAAAAAATTTTTGATGTTTTAAATACAATTTATAATAGTAGTATTATTTGTAATTATAATAATAATATTTTATGTGTTTCTGCGATTTTTATTACAATTTTTTATTATGATGATTATTATAAAAAAGATTTATTTAATAATAATGTAGAAAATTTTTGGGAAATTTTTAATGTTGATTTGAAGGATATTGAAAATATTTTTGTTGAATTTTATAAAATTAATAATGTTTATTGTAATGTTGGTTATCAAGAAATTAAAGGAATTATAAGTAATATGAAAAAAGAAAAAAATTTTGAAATTAAATATGTTGATGAAATAAATGTGAATAATATTAAAATTTTAAATAATATTAATAATAATAATAGTAATATAAATATAAACACTATTAAAAGTAATAATTCCAAAAATAATAATAAAAATAATTTAATTATTTATAAAGAAAATAAAGATAATAATTTTAAATTAAGTGATAATAATAATAATAACCAAAATAAAAAGCTTTTACACATAATAAAAAATCATTACCATAATTCTAAAAATAAACATGATAATAATTCTGATTATTATAATAAAGATTATTCATCTAATTATTCATATAAAAAAACATATAATCATCATCATAAACATCATTCTCATTCACATTCAGCTCATCATAATAGTAATAAAAAACATCACCATCATCATATTCATTCACGTTCAAGAGAAAACACATCATATGATAAAAATTATTATAAAAATAATAAAAAGCATAAATATAATAAATAAAAATAATTTATTTAATTAATTAATATTAACAACAAATTTATTTTTTATTAAATATTTATATTATTATTTATTAAATTGAATAATTATTAGATAAAATAATTTATATAATAATATTATTTTATAAAATTATACATTCAAAAACAACAAAATTTTGAAAAATTTTTATTATGTGGAACTTTATAATTTTTATTATTTTTATTTGTTTGATTTTCTATATTATTATTACTATTACTTATTTCACTATTTATACTATTATTATTATTCTTTTTATTTTTATTTTTACAGTTTGATTTATTATTATCTGTTATTATATTTTCTTCATTATTACTTTTTTCACCTTTCATCATTTTTTCAACTTCACTATTATCTATTCTATTAACGATATTATTTTTATTAATTGTTACTATTTTATTATTAACTAAAACTAATGTTGGATTTTTAATTTCATAAATATCATTTCCTTGTTTAATAAAAATTTTTTCATGTAAATTTTTTACTTTTTCATGACAAATTTCATCTATAATTGAAAAATTAAAATTTTCTGTTTTAAAAGAATTTTTATTATTATTATCTTTAATAATATTAATTTTATAATTTTCATTATTATTATTATTAATATTTTCTTCTAAATTTTTTTCATAAACATTTGAATTAAATTTACTTTCAGTATTAATTATTATAATTTCTCCTTTATTATCAAATGATTTTTCACTATCAAAATTATTACTATCTAATTCACTTTTTTCATTTAAATTTTTATATATTCCTTTATTTGTAATCATAAAATTATTAACTGAAGTAACAATTGAATTATTACTTACATTATTAATTTGAGAACTATTATTAAAAATATTATTATTTTTGTTTTCAACCATTGTTTTATTAATTTTATTTTCTGTTATATTATTTTTTTCAATATTATTATTAATATTATTATTATTAATATTGTTATTATTAATATTATTACTATTAATATTATTATTAATATTATTATTAATATTATTATTATTGATATTATTATTATTAATATTATTATTATTAATATTATTATTAATATTATTATTAATATTATTATTATTAATATTATTATTATTGATATTATTATTATTTGAATAAATATAATTATTATTTTCATTTATATTATTATTATTTAAAGTATTATTATTTTTAATATTATTATTAATATTATTTAAGTTATTGAGATTTGAAAAGATACTTTTATTAGAAAATAAATTTGTTTTTTTATTAATATTTGAATTTAACATGAGATTAATTTTATTATTATTATTTACATTAGTAAGATTATTTTCATATAATAAATTTTTTGAATTTAAAATAACACTATTTTTCATATCATTTGAATCATCAGAATTATTTCTCATTTTTTGTTTCATTAAAATTTCTAAATTTGTTTTTGATTTTTTTAAAGGCAATTTTTTCTTTTTATTAATAATTAAATCACTATTATTAATATGATGAAAATTTTTTTTATGATTTTGAATTTCATTATTATTATTCTTTTTTTTATTTTGAAATTCTTCATTATTTTTATAATAATCTAAATTATGATTTTTATTTAAACTTTCTTTAGTTGATTTTTTTTTCCATTTTTTTTTATTATTTTTTGTCGTTTTTATATTATTATTATCATCATAATTTTCTTTTTTAATTTCATTATTTAAACTATTATTATCAAAAAAATTTTTTTCATTATTATTATTATTATTTTCATTCGTATTAGTATGATTATAATAATTATTATTTTCAATATAACTTTTTTCATCTTCATTAATTTTTTCAAAATTATTAAGAGAATAACCTAATTTTTCTTGAGAAATAAATTTATTTTTTTCATCTTGAAAAACACTTAAAAATTTTTTATCTTTAAATTTTTCTTGAATATTTTCAGGTAAATTATTATTATTATTAAATTTAAAAGGTAAAACATCAGCACAACTTTTTCTAGGTTTATTTAAAATATTTGTATTTACATTTAACATATTATGAAAATTATCTTTATTTTGATATAAATTACTGTTATTTTCATTAAAAGTAAAATTTGAAAAATTAATTTTTTTAATAAATTGACTGTTTATTAAATTTGATTTTTCTCTTTTTTTTGGTGATAAAAGATTTTTGTTTTTTGAATTTTTATTATAGTTTAAAACATTTTTTTTGTTTTTTGTAGTTTTTGGTTCAATAGTTTTTTCATCATTTAATATTCGATCAATAATATTTTCATATGTATCATTTAATTTTTCATTGTCGCTTGTTTCAATTTCTAAATTTTTTCTTTTTTTTTGTTTAGGTTTCATATTAAATATTGATTCTATATTTGAAAGCTTTAATTTTGATGAAATTCTACTTTTTTTGTTGTCTGGAGAATGAATTTTCATTAGTTTATTTATATTTATATTTTTATTTAATATATTAATTTATTTTTAGATAATTTTAAATTTATATTTTTTTATTTTATAAATTTATAATTATAATTAGAATTATTAAAAGTTTATTTTTTCAAATAAAATACAAAAATTATTAATTTATTATTTAAGAAAAATGTTTAAATATTAAAAATAATGTTTTATTAAATTAAATTATTTTTATTATTTTTAGCTTTTATTGGTTTTATGCATTTTTTATATTTTTCATATTAAAATTATCATTTATTTTCGTTTTATAATTAAATTTTATATTAATAATTAAATATTTAATTTATAATTAATAATTAAATAATTAATTTATAAAAAAATTATTATTTTATATAAAAATTAATAATTATTTATATTTAATAAAATAAATTTTATATAATATTAATTTTTATTATAAATTAAATCAAATAATTTAATTTATAATAATTAATATTTAAAAATGAATGAAGAAGAAATTGATATTATAGACACAATGGGATTTCAAAGCACATTATACAATGATTTTACATCTCGTTATTTTACTAAATATTTTTTACCTGAAAATAAATTTATTTTTATACATAGTAATAATATCATATTATGTGGCATATCAAAAAATCATTTTCTTTTAAATAATAACATTATTATTAATGATATAATAGATTGTAAAAAATTAGGAAAAATAACAGGTAGAAACAAACATGGAGGAATATTTATTAATGAAAATGAAACAATTATAAATATAAATTATACTAATAAAGATAATAATGAAAGTAATGTTTATAAATTTTGTACTGGAATTAAAGGTAAATTAATAGAAGTTAATAAAAATTTAATAAATAATATTAATTTAATTAAAGAAGATCCTTTAGGAGATGGTTTTATATGTATTTTACAAATGGATTTAAAAGAAGTTCAAAAACTTAAAGAAAAATTATCTAATAATAATGATAATAATGAAAATATTTAACCATTATAATTATTTTTATTTACATATTAAATATTATTCATAAATATCTTTACTATTATCAATTTTTTCAAATAAACATTCAATTGTGTTTTTATGTTTAATAATACTATTATTATTATTATTATTTGAAATATTATTGTTATCTTTATTATTTTTGTTATTTAAATTTTTTAATTTAAAATTTTCTATTTTTTGTAGTTTCATATAATTAAATATTTTTTCATTTAAAAACATAATATCATTATATAATTTATTAATATATTTATTTTGATAAAATATTTTATTTTTAAACAATTTTTCATCTTTTAAAATTTTTTCTTCTAAATTTAAACAATTTATATTAATTTCACTTATTTCGTCTAAAATATTATAAATATTTCCTTTTTTATATTCAATATTTTCTTTAATAAAATTAATATTATCATTTAAAATTTCAATATCATTATTTTGATTATTAATAATTTTATTTTGTTTATTTAAAGTTTTAATTAATAATCTAAATTCGTTTTTATTATTTATAAAAATATTTTTTTTATTTTCAATTTCATTATTTAAATTTTTATTTTTAACATCATTTAATAATTTTTTATTTTTTTTAATAAGTAAATTATTAAGATTTTTACTATTTTGAAGAATTTCATTTTTTTTTTCAATTTTCTTTTCAATATTTTCAATATAATTAATATTATTTTCTAAATAATAAAAATTTTCATTTAATAAATTAATTGAATCTTTATATAATGAAATTTGATAATTAATAGGCAAATCATCTAAAATATTTAAATTATTATTTTCTTCATTTTTAATATTATCGATTTTATTTAAAATATTATAAATTTTATTTTTTAGTAATTCATTTTTATATCTTAAATCTACAATATTTGAATCATCATTCATATAATTTTCATTCAAAATCTCTTCATTATTAATAATATTACTATTATTATTAATATCATTTTTATTTTCTTTAATATTATCCATAAATTTATAATTAAAAAATTATAATAATAAAAATAATTATTTTAAATTAATGAAAGATTTTTATTATTTTATATTATTAGCAGTAAATTGCTTAATTTATTTTTTATGCTTTTATTTAATTATAAAACGTAAGGATTATACATGTTTATCAATTCGTTCTCCTTTTTTATTATTAGTAAATAATTTTTCAGGTTTTATGATTTCATTTTTTATAATTTTAGATAAAATTTTAGAAGATGAAAGTATGAAATATAAAGAAAAAAGTTTTGGTGTATTTTTTTATTTTTTTCAAATTTTAATGATTTTAAGTTTTTTAATGAGAAGTCATAGAATTTATAAATGTTGCTATATTAAAAGTGATGAAAGAATTGATGTTCAATTATTTTATAATAAAAGGTATATTTTTCAGGAAAATTATTATGTTAAAAATTTAATGTTTGCTTTTATAATATGTTTTATTATTGTTTATTTCTTATGTTATTTGTTACTTAAAGATTTTTTCCCATTTATTAATGTTTTTTTCAAAAAAGATGATGAAAAAAATAAAGAAATTATTATTATTTGGAGTTTGATTAATTTTTTTGAAATTTTTGCTTTAATTTCTTATTCATATTTATTAACTATTAATAATGTGAAACAAAAAATATTATTAGAAATTTATTTAATTACAATTATTTGGTTTATTTTTTATAATGTAATAACAGCATGTGAAATATTTGATAAAGAAAAAAATATAAAAAAGTATAAATTCATTTTAACTTTAATATTTTTATATTTTTGTTTATTTTTTAATGGTTTTTTCCCTATAATTTTATCACATTGTTATCATACAAGTATTCCTTATCATTTTAATTCAAAATTAATGAATAACTTTTATCTATTTTTATCAAATGAAGATTGTTACAAAGAATTCAATGATTATTTAAAAGAGAAAAAAAATTATAAAGAAGAAAAATTACTAGAAATTTATAGTTATATAATGAAATATAAATTAATGTTTTTTTATGAAGAAGATATACAACTTGTTAGATTTGAAGCAGAAAAAATATATAAGAGATTTTTTGAAAAAAGTAATGTAAACAATATTAATAATAATAGTAATGTTAATAATAGCAATGAAAATATTATTGACACAGGAAATAATTTAATTTCAAATAATAATGCAATTTTTGACAATGAAATTATTAATAATATAAAAAATAATTACAATGAAGCTTTTTTAAATAATAATAATATAATAAGTAATGAAGAAAATAATAATGAAAAGCAAGATGAAATTTTTGATGATGCTTTAAAATATTGTTTTGAAAATTTAGGAGAAAAATTCATTGAATTTAGAAAAACAAATTCTTTTCATCAATTATATGAAGAATTAGCTTATAAAAGTTATATTCAATGTAAAATGTGTAATACTGGATTAATAAATAAATTTTAATTTATATAAATTTTAGACCATAAATAATTTAATTTTTAATTATATTTATAAATAAAA
>JAEEGL011104465.1_pt1 | contig 11063 bp, 15 predicted proteins | sample 9134231 | NCBI WGS metagenome assembly JAEEGL01 (sample SAMN16246548, study PRJNA631951) | gut metagenome | biome: gut microbiome; feature: rumen; material: fiber-attached | host: Bos | place: Iran: Karaj | collected 2018-10
CTACATATCCAATCAACTCACTGATAAAGAATACGCTGAAGGACAAGTGGCTGAGATGTTGGCAGAGCATAAGCATGTAGAGTTCTCTTCTGACTTACATCTAGCCGTTTCTATGAGAAGTTTCCGTGCAGAGAGTCTTTCACGTATGGTTCATTATTTGCTTGAAAATAATGTACAAATGGTGCGCCAGACATATAACGAAATACGTGAGCGTTATCCTATTGTTATAACTCGTAATCTTGATACTGCAAAGGCTTGGCTTAAACATAAGTCACGTGGCACTCGAGAACGCTATGGATTGCTTGTCTCTTCAAAAGGTTATCGTCTTAAGCCGCTTTCCATTGATGTTCGCTGCAAACCTGATACGGTGCACTGGTTCCTCGATGATGCTAACGATGTGCGCTCGTCGTTGTTCCTTGAAGATGCAGCAAGTGAATTTGACGTTCAAGGTCTGGAATTAGACTGGACTTGTCTTGTTTGGGATGGCGATTTCCGCTATACTGATGATGGTTGGGATTATTATGAGTTTAATGGCGGAAATCGTTGGAATCGTATAAAGAAAGCCGAGCGTCAGGCCTATCAACTTAATGCCTATCGTGTGCTACTTACTCGTGCCCGTCAGGGAATGGTCATCTGTGTGCCCGAAGGCAATTGTGATGACCCAACTCGTCTGCCAGAGTTCTATGATGGCACATATCAATATTTAAAATCTCTTGGGTTTATAGAATTATAAAAAAGTAGCGAGTTCTAAGATGGAAAAAGCTCCTGTAAAACATAATAGGCTACGTCGAATGGTGAAGCATGACTATACTTCATCATGTATCTATCTTATTACGGTGACGACGGCAGGCCGCAAACGTGTTTTAGGGACGCTTGTGGGTGAAAGTCCAGACACGGCAGAAATAGAATCTACGACCTTGGGAAAATATGTAACAGAATCATTTCGAAAGTTAGCTGCGGAAACGACAAAAAAGACTGGTTGTCGTGTTCAGGTGCTTCATTATCAGATAATGCCAGATCATTTCCATGGTATACTATATGTCCGCGAAACGCTCCCAAAGGATTATTCATTAGGGAAGATAATTGCAGCATGGAAGAGCGAGTGTACACATGCATTGTGGAATGACACTTCGTGTTGTGCTCGGTACTTTAGTTCTGAGAAGCCTTCGCTTTTTTCAAGTGGATTTAATGACCGCATTTTATTTCGCAAAGGACAACTTCAAACATGGATAAAGTATCTTGACGACAACCCACGTCGACTTTGGCTCAAAATGCATTTCCCTAATCGTCTGCGCAAAGTTTATGATTTCAAGGCAGGGGAGAAGGGACATCAATATACTGCAGTCGGAAACACGTTTTTAGTTACTTTCCCTGAACGTCTTCAAGTGTGCTGTCATCGCAATCTAACAGAGCTACAAATACAAGAAGAGGTGACAAATTATCTTACAGAAGCACGGCGGGGAACGGTATTGGTTTCACCCTTTATCTCGACAGCAGAGAAAGCGGTGTTTGATGCGTGTTGCAAAGAAAAATTACCTATGATACATATCGTTAATCGAGGGTTGGATGGACAATTCGTTTATCCGTCTGGTAGAGATTTGACGGGGTGCTCGGAAGGCTTTATGTTGGTGTTGGCTCCTTATGCTGATTATAGTTCAGAAACGGCCGCTGCTCGTATTACTAGGACCCAATGTCTTAACTTGAATAGCTTTGCTGCAGACTTGGCTAACGTCACACTAAAGTGTAACGAACGGAACGAATAATGATGAAACAGATAGAAGTAGTAGCTGCGATTATTCATGATGATAAAGGTCGTATCTTCGCTACACAGCGGGGATACGGAGATTATAAGGATGGATGGGAGTTTCCTGGAGGTAAGATTGAGGCTGGGGAAACGCCTGAAGAAGCTTTGAAGCGTGAGATTTGGGAGGAACTTGAAACGAGGATTGTCATTGAGCGTCTAGTACAAACAGTAGAGTATGACTATCCGAATTTTCATCTTAAAATGCATTGCTTCTGGTGCCGTATTGAGAGCGGTTCGCTTACATTAAAGGAACACGAAGCCGCACGCTGGCTCTCACCAAATGAGTTGGACAGCGTGGAATGGCTGCCAGCTGATTTGGAAGTGGTAGAGAGAATAAAGGAATTGAAGTGAAATTACACAAAAAGAACCGTCGCTTTTGTGTAACTGGGAGTGTGAGCTGACGCCGAAGAAACGGGAAGAGACGCTGGAGTCAATCGCATTCACGCTGAACCACATCTGGCTGCAGGACAGGGGATGTAAGACGGAGGATGCAAGACGGAAGATGTGGCCTCAACAGGAGGAAGATCCACAAATGCCTATGGCTGCAGAAGAATGAATCTCCAAAGAACCCTTTGGTGGAAAGATGTAAGATGTTAGAGGGAAGAGGGAAAAGAGGGTGGGTTCCTACTCCTAAAAAAACACAGAGGGTACCTGTGTGCATGTGAAAGAATATTTTTCTTCCAAAATATTTGGAGATTTGGAATAAATATGTTACTTTTGCAATATGAACGAAGATATAAGAGAAACGATTCACTCTGAAGAATATGACGAATACTATGCCGGTCTTGATGAAAAGACAAAGGCAAAGTATGACTACGTAGAGATGATTATCAAGACTCAATACGTGGTGAACAAGAAGTTCGTCAAGAACCTTGAGGATACGGAATTCTATGAGGCGCGAGTATCTGTTGGTAGCAATGAGTACCGCACAATCATTTTCGCAATTGAGACGTCTTCGTTCATGGAGAGTAAACGTGTCCTCTTCTTGAACTCATTTCTGAAGAAGAGCACAAAGCAATATAGGGGTGAAATAGAAATTGCCCGTCGAATCTTAAAAAAATATATTTAGGAGGACAAGGATATGATTAAGCTTGATGAAAAGAAATTGGCCCAACTGAAAACAGGGTCGCAGCATTTTGATGAGAAGTATGGTCCTGCAGGCTCACCCAGTCGTGTGGAGTTCGAGGCCAAGGCCAAGGCTTGGTATTACGCCGAGTTGTTGCGCGATGAGCGTAAACGCCAGAAGTTGACTCAGCAACAATTGGGGGAGCGTATAGGTAAGAAGCGTGAATATATCTCTTCGCTTGAGCAAGGACAGACGGATATGCAACTCAGCACCTTTATGCTTATTGCTAATGCCTTAGGATTGAGATTCTCTTTGGTTGTTGGGTAGCAAACATAGAGGGTATCTCTCTCTGAAACTGAGTAAGGAGATATGGCTATTCAATTGACATACAGGCGGACAAGGAGATTGTCGATGCGCATCGTAAGAAACGGTGATGTGCATGTGTCTGCCCCTTTCGGTATGTCGAGAAGAGAGATAGAGGCGTTTGTCAATGAGCATCAGGAATGGATCGTTGAAGCCAGGAAGAAGACGGCTGAGCGCCAGAATCAGCGGGCTGCATTCTTCAGTCAGTTGCCGTTAACCACAAAGGCCCAAAAAGCAGAGGCGGCAGAAAGGATTGGAGCTTTGGTCGAGCCCATGATAGAACGGTATGCAAAGGTGATGGGGGTAAGTCCCACCGCTGTCCGTTACAAACCCATGATATCCCGTTGGGGCATGTGTAACGTCAAGGAACGCAGCATCTGCTATTCCACCTACCTGTTGTTATTGCCAGATTGGTGTGTAGAACATGTGGTGGTTCATGAGCTTTGTCATTTATTGGAGCCAAGCCATAACGCCCGTTTCCATGCGTTGATGGACAAATACTATCCGCAATGGAAAGAAGCGCGAAGGGAAACGCGCAAAATGAGCAAATAATCTCTCTATTATTTGTGGGAAACAAAGATTTTTGCTATTTTTGCAAGACAATAGCAAAAGAATATGAAACCAAAGGAACTGAGAAACGAGCGTCTGGCTGAGACGCTGATCAAGAATCTGAAACGTCGTCACATCGAGGGCTTCTATTGCGCTACGGGCGATGACGCAGTGAAAAAGGTATCGGAACTGATAGCTGACGGCAGCAGCGTGACATGGGGCGGTACGATGACGGTACGCGACCTGGGGATTCCCGACGCCCTGAAGCGCAGGGGCACGCTGGAGGTGCTGGACCGCGACCTGGTGGAGACTCCGGAGGAGAAGCAGGCCATGTATCTGAGGGCTTTCTCGGCGGATGTGTATCTGACGAGTGCGAATGCGATCTCGGAGGATGGCGTCATCGTGAACATCGATGGCAATGGCAACCGCGTGGCTGCTATCACGTGGGGTCCGAAGAAGGTCATCTTCGTGATAGGACTGAACAAGGTGGCTCAGAACGTGGAGGCTGCGCTGGCAAGGGCCAGAAGCACGGCATCGCCCATCAATGCGGCACGTTTTGACATCAAGACGCCTTGTCAGGTGGACGGCACGTGTCATAACTGCAATTCAGCGGAGTCGATATGCAACTACGTGCACTTCCTGAGAAACTCGCCCAGAGAGCGCCATGTCGTCGTGCTGGTAGGTGAGGAATTGGGATATTGAGCAATCCGGAGAAATAAAAGAGAAAGAGTAACCTCTCGAGGGGGGCTACTCTTTCTTTTTTGCGGAGAGTGAGGGATTCAAACCCCCGATACCCGAAAGGGGTATACCGGATTTCGAGTCCAGCGCGATCGATCACTCTGCCAACTCTCCATTAGCGGATGCAAAGGTAGTGATATTTTTCGAAATAGCAAAACTATTAGAGATATTTTTTTTGTTCGCTGAATTTTTGGATTTTCACTCACTTATTCGTACCTTTGCATCATGAATCATACAAGAGAAGAAAAAATGGCGGCATTCGGACGGATGCTTGACGTGCTGGACGAGCTGAGGGTGAAGTGCCCTTGGGACAAGAAACAGACGAACGAGAGTCTGAGGCCGAACACGATAGAAGAGACGTATGAGTTGTGTGACGCGCTAATCAGAGACGATGCACACGACATCATGAAGGAGCTGGGCGACGTGCTGTTGCATGTGGCTTTCTATGCGAGAATAGGTGAGGAGAAAGGTCAGTTTGACATGGCCGACGTATGTAATGCGCTGACAGACAAGCTGATATTCCGCCACCCGCACATCTATGGCGAACAGAAGGCCGACACCGAGGAACAGGTGCTGGACAACTGGGAGAAGATCAAACAGCGCGAGAAGGACGGCAACAAGACGGTGCTGGCGGGAGTGCCCAGCGCGCTGCCATCGCTCATCAAGGCGTATCGCATACAGGACAAGGCGCGCCACGTGGGCTTCGACTGGGAGAAGCGCGAGGACGTGTGGGCCAAGGTGCGTGAAGAGCTGGACGAGCTGGAGGCTGAGTTGGCCCGCGACGACCACGACGCCTCGGAGCAGGAGTTAGGCGACTTCCTGTTTGCCACCATCAATGCGGCCCGTCTGTATAAACTGAATCCGGACAATGCGCTGGAGATGACGAACAAGAAATTCATCGAGCGCTTCAACTATATCGAGAAGCGTAGCCGCGAGCTGCAGAAACCGATGACGGAGATGACGCTGGAGGAGATGGATGAGCTGTGGAACGAAGCAAAGAAACAACATATATAATAAAAGGTATGAAGAAAATAAGTGTAATCATGGTGGTAGCAGTGGCCGTATGGATGATGGCCAGCTGTGGAGGAAAGACAAATCAGGTGCCTTTTGACAATGGCGACTCTGCCGAGATAGCCAATGCCGACCCGACGATTTATGGCGTGTGTGGCGAGATCACAGATGAGAACAAGCTGCAGCTGCTGACGGATACCGGCGACACGCTGCTGTTGGACATGACGCCAGCTAAAGCGGAGGAAAAAATATTCGGCGGACTGGAGGCTGGCGACCGTATGGCTGTCGTTCCGACAAGGGACCTGAAGACGGCTATCATGGTGATTAACCAGTCGACGCTGCTGGGCAACTGGGTAATGCCGAATCCTATCGACGGCAGCGACGAGGTGGGTATCACGATTAAGGAGGGTGGTATCGCTGAGAGCATAGACCAGTCGAGTATCAATTACAAGACATGGCGCCTGGTGCGTGGCCAGCTGGAAATCGTATTGGTGCACGACGGTGGCAGCGGCGAGGACGAGATCTACATCTACGACATCACGAAGCTGACGAAGGACTCGCTGACCTACCAGGATTCAGAGGACGTCTATGAATACAGCCGCCAGAAGCCTCGCGAGAAGTATGGCGAGGACGTGGAGCTGGAGAAATCGGCTTTGGAAGACTTCCAGATGTAAACGAGCGCGTGGAGCCATTCAGAGTTCACATATTGGGCTGTGGCAGTGCGCTACCTACGTTGCGTCATTTCCCTTCGTCGCAGGTCGTCGAGGTGAGAGGAAAACTCTTCCTGGTCGACTGCGGCGAAGGTACTCAGATACAGCTGCGACGTTCGAGACTGCGGTTTACGAAGATTAGTGCTGTCTTCATCTCACACCCGCATGGTGACCACTGCTTCGGACTGATAGGCATGCTGAGCACTTTCGGACTGCTGGGCAGGACGGCCAGACTGACGGTATATGCCACCAGCGAACTGATAGACATGACGCGCAGGCAGATGGATGTGTTCTGTCGCGATATGGACTACGAAGTGGACTTCAGAGAAGTGGATACGACGCAGCAACAGGTCATCTATGAGGACCGCTCGCTGACGGTGGAGACTATTCCGCTGGACCATCGGGTGAAGTGCTGCGGATACTTGTTCCGCGAGAAACCCACACGCAACAATCCTGACTTGAAACGCGCCTACGCCTATTGCAGCGATACGCGCTATCTGCCCACGCTGCATGAGAGACTGGAGGGGGTGACGACGCTCTATCACGAGAGTACCTATGGCGAGGACAACCACCTGAAGGCGGAGAAATACTACCATTCGACGGCTCGTGAGGCTGCTCTGGTGGCTCGCGATGCAGGGGTAGGGCAGCTGCTGTTGGGACACTACTCGTCGCGATATGAGGACGAAACGGTGTTGCTCAGGGAGGCTCAAGAAGTGTTCGCCAACAGCCATCTGACAGACGAATCGAGTGTTTTTGACGTCTGAAGAGCAATTTTCTCCAGAAAAATTTGGTGGAATGGAACAAACTTCGTATATTTGCACCGAATAATATAGTTATGCGTATGACGAAAAGACTACTTATCTTCATTTTCGCTGCTTCACTGATGATGGCTCCGGCACAGATGCTGAGGGCTGCTGACGCATCGTATGAGATGGCGCAGGACATCAATGACGAGGTGACGATAACGGTCAATGGCCAGACGGTGACCATCTGCGGCGCTCAGGGTGAGACGCTGGAGGTAATATCGCTGACAGGTCGTAAAGTCATGAGCGTAAGAATAGATTCGCCAGCACAGCGAATCGAATTGGGAGTTCCCAAGGGGGTATACATTCTGAAGGTAGGAAAGGTAGTCAGAAAGGTATCCCTGAAATAACAAAAAAACAATCAGATTTTTGACGGACAGACACGGCTGAGGGCACAACGCTCGCAGTGGGGTCGGCGTGAGGTGCAGACATATCGTCCGTGCAACAGGAGCCAATGGTGGGCGCGGGGAATATCGTCGGAGGGGATATGCCTAACGAGTTCGCACTCTACCTTATAAGGTGTGTCGGCTGTCTTGGACACCAGTCCCAGGCGATGGCTGACACGAAAGACGTGCGTATCGACAGCCATCGTAGACTTGCCAAAGGCAACGCTCTGAATGACATTAGCCGTCTTGCGACCTACACCAGGCAAGTCGAGCAGCTGATTCATGTCGGCAGGAACCTCGCCCTGATGCTGCTCAACGAGCATGCGTGACATCTTGGACAGATGGTCGGCTTTGGCATTAGGATAGGAAACGCTACGGATATACTCCAGAATCTCGTCGACATCGGCTTCAGCCATCGTCTTGGCGTCAGGGAAGCGGCGGAAGAGCTCAGGGGTGACCTGATTGATGCGCTTGTCGGTGCACTGGGCACTCAGAATGACGGCTACCAGGAGTTGGAAAACACTGCCGAACTCAAGCTCCGTCTGTACCTCGGGCATCTCCTGACGGAAAAAATCCAGGATATATGCGTAACGTTCCTTTTTCGTCATATCGCAGTATTAGTCGAGCTGCTCAGCAACGAAGGCAGCCAGCGACTCGCCACGTAATCCGCGACGCAGAATCGTGCCTTGCTGGTTGACGACGATGGTATGAGGGATGCTGGTGACGCTGAACTTACGGGCAGCAGCATTGTCCCAACCCTGTAGGTCGCTCACCTGGGGCCATGTGATGTTGAGTTGCTTGGTGGCTGCCATCCAGTCGTCCTTACTCTCATCGAGGGAAATACCTACGATGCCCAGACCTTTGTCTTTATACTGCTTGTACAACTCCACAACGGCAGGCATGTCCTGACGGCAGGGACCACACCAGGAGGCCCAGAAGTCGATGATGGTGATGCGGTGCTGGCTAATCTCACTCATGATGCTGAGTGAGGTGCCATCGGGGGTAGGCATCGAGAAATCGGTGATGGTGGCACCCTCGGCAGTCTCACTGGCTGCAGCGATAGACTCCTCGTACTGAAGGATGGCAGCACGTTTGCGCATCTGTTCGGGCAGCTTCTTGATGAGACTCAGGCGCGTCTCGTTGTCAATCAGCTCCTCAGGATAGTAGGTGAGCAGGAAATAGCCGAACTCATTGTCGATATTCTTCTCGGTAATGCCGATAACCATCGCAGAGAAGCGCTTGTTGAGCTGCTCAATCTGCTCCATGCCCTTCTGCTGCTCCTCGAAGGTGACATTGTTGCCGTAGATATGCTCGGCTATCTTGTTGATCTCCTTGCCAATAGTCATGACGGAGTCGTTGAGCACCTGCCACTGGTCGTTGCACATGGTACCACCCACGCGGCTGGCACCTGGCGTCTCCTTGATATCGATGCTGATCTTGCCCGGCTCGACGAAGAAAGGAGCATTCAGCTCATTACGCTTGGCACTATACACCATCGCCATATAGACGGAGTCGGACTCGCCGCTGAAGGAGAACTTGCCATGCTCCACAATCAGCGTGTCAGAGGGGATTCCAGACTGCATATCAGTAGTGAAAAAGAGGGTGTCGCCATCAGCGGCTCCCTCAATGGTTCCTTTTACCTGATATGTGTTTGACTGACAGGCAGTCAAGGCGCCTAAGAACAGCGCACTATATAATATACTGGTCAGAGATACTTTCATTGTTGATGACTCTACGAATGGTTTCTGCAAATAAATCGGCTACGCTGAGCTGCTTGACTTTAGCACAACGCTGGGTGTAGGGGATGGAGTCGGTGAAGACAATCTCTTCAAGGGCTGACTCCTGGACACGGTCGCTGGCAGGACCACTCATCACACAGTGAGAGGCACAGGCACGTACGGTCTTGGCACCGGCAGCCTTCATGATGTCGGCAGCCTTGGTGATGGTGCCTGCGGTATCTACCATATCGTCGATAATCACCACATTCTTGCCATCTACCTCACCAATGATCTGCATCGTAGCTACCACATTGGCACGGGCACGCGTCTTGTTGCAGAGCACCAGCGGACAACCCAGATACTTCGCATAGGTGTTGGCACGCTTCGAACCACCGACATCAGGTGAAGCGATGACGAGGTCTTCAAGGTTCAGGCTCTTCAGATAGGGCAGAATGACATTGGAGGCATACAGATGGTCAACGGGCACATTGAAGAAACCCTGAATCTGATCAGCATGCAGGTCCATCGTGATGACACGGTCAACGCCAGCCACACTCAGCAGGTCGGCTACCAACTTGGCACCAATGCTGACACGGGGCTTGTCCTTACGATCCTGACGTGCCCATCCGAAGTAAGGGATGACGGCATTGATGGTACGGGCAGAAGCACGCTTGGCTGCATCAATCATCAGCAACAGCTCCATCAGATTGTCAGAATTGGGGAAGGTGCTCTGTACGAGGAAGATATCGCGGCCGCGAATGCTCTCTTCGTAAGAGACGGCAAACTCGCCGTCGGAGAACTTCGTAATCTGAAGCTCGCCCAGCGGACAACCTAAACTTTGGCAGATTTTCTCTGCGAGGTACTTTGTTGCAGTACCTGAAAACACCATGTAGTTCTTGTTAGGATTCATTGTTATGTCAAAAGTTCTTAACCTATTGCTTTACGAAGTTTGCTGAAGTGGTCGATGAGCGCCTGATAGTCCAACTCTTGCTGGATGTTGAAGCGGTTCCAGATATCGCCACAAATAACAATTCCGCCAAAGCCAAGATCCTTGGCCAGACGGACATTGTCGAGATTCATGCCTCCAAGGGCATACACATGCTTGTCGATGAGCCCACGGCGGGAGGCTTCTTCCAGCTGCTGCGGAGTGAACGAGGCCTTGCAGTCGGGCTCCGACTGGCTGTCGCCAATGTATTTGAGGAAGACGTAGTCGGCATTGCGCTTGGCCTCTTTGAGCAGTTCCAGATTGGTGCAGGTACGGCTGAGATGGCCTTTGTATCCTGCGGGCTTGGGCGTTGTCTCGTCGCTGATATGGATGCCTCGGAGGTTGTATTCCTCTTTCAGGTAGAAATTGTCATGGACGGTAATCTTCTTGCAGTAGTCCTCAGGGAGCAGCGTCAGCAGGCGCTCTGAGTACATAGGCGACGAATCTGGCTTATACAAGTGCAGATTGTCAAGCCCCTCGTCGAAAAGTGAGGCTAGAATCTTATCTTCTTCCACGAAAAACGTGGGCCGTGTCATAACTGCCAGTTTCATGGGCAAGTGTGTGATATGTTTTAATTTGCGGACTCAAACTCCTTGAGGAAGCGGATATCGTTCTCGGAGAACATACGGAGGTCGCTCACCCTGTATTTCAGGTTGGTGATACGCTCAACACCCATACCGAAGGCATAGCCGCTGTACTCCTTGCTGTCGATGCCACACTGCTCCAGCACGTTGGGATCTACCATGCCACAGCCCAGAATCTCTACCCAGCCTGTGTGTTTGCAGAAACCGCAACCCTCGCCACCACAGATGAAGCACGAGATGTCCATCGCTGCACTGGGCTCGGTGAAGGGGAAGTAGCTGGTGCGCAGACGTATCTGGGTGTCTGCACCGAACATCACACGGGCAAAGCGGAGCATCACCTGCTTCA
>JAEEGL011446731.1_pt1 | contig 11063 bp, 6 predicted proteins | sample 9134231 | NCBI WGS metagenome assembly JAEEGL01 (sample SAMN16246548, study PRJNA631951) | gut metagenome | biome: gut microbiome; feature: rumen; material: fiber-attached | host: Bos | place: Iran: Karaj | collected 2018-10
ACCAAGAGATCGCTTGTATTTAATCAGCTTAATAAGGAATTGTATCAGAAGTTCTTCTTAACCACGGAAGAGATTCAGGCATGTCGTGACGGATATATTTATATACATGATATGAGCGCCAGACGTGATACCATGAACTGCTGCTTATTTGATGTTGAACATGTCTTAAGAGGCGGCTTCGAGATGGGTAATATTTGGTATAACGAGCCCAAGACCCTTGATACTGCATTTGATGTTATCGGTGATATCGTATTAAGTGCGGCTTCACAGCAGTACGGTGGATTCACCGTTCCCAGTGTTGACAATATTTTGGAGCCTTACGCCGAGAAGTCATATCAGAAGTATATTGCCAAGTATGAGAGACTTGGTATAGACAGAGAGACCGCGGAAGCAGAGGCCTACGCGGATGTTGTCAGAGACTTCGAGCAGGGCTTCCAGGGATGGGAGTATAAGTTTAATACTGTTGCAAGTTCAAGAGGTGATTATCCTTTCATTACGGTTACTGCAGGAACGGGAACAGGCAGATTTGCCAAGCTTGCGACGATATCGATGCTTAATGTAAGGCGCAGAGGTCAGGGTAAGGCTGAATGTAAGAAGCCCGTACTTTTCCCTAAGATCGTATTCTTATATGATGAGAATCTTCACGGTCCGGGTAAGCCTCTTGAGGATGTATTCGAGGCAGGTGTTGAGTGTTCTGCCAAGACTATGTACCCCGATTGGCTCTCACTTACCGGTAAGGGATATATCGCCAGCATGTACAAGCAGTACGGCAAGATAATATCGCCCATGGGCTGCAGAGCTTTCTTAAGCCCTTGGTATGAGAGAGGCGGAATGCATCCCGCAGATGATGACGATACACCAATTTTCGTCGGAAGATTCAATATCGGTGCCGTAAGTCTTCACCTTCCCATGATACTTGCCAAGGCGCGTCATGAGAGCAGAGATTTCTACGAGGTACTTGATTATTATCTTAACCTCATTCGACAGTTGCATATTCGTACCTATGCATATTTAGGCGAGATGAGAGCTTCCACCAATCCGCTTGCATATTGTGAGGGAGGATTCTTAGGCGGCCATCTGCAGTTGACGGATAAGATCAAGCCTCTGCTTAAGTCAGCTACGGCATCATTCGGTATCACTGCATTTAATGAGCTTCAAATGTTATATAACGGCAAGTCATTGGTTGAAGACGGTGCCTTTGCAGTGGAAGTGCTTGAGCACATCAATAAGAAGATCAATGAATTCAAAGAAGAGGACGGTAACCTCTATGCCATATACGGTACACCTGCGGAGAATCTCTGTGGATTACAGGTGAAGCAGTTCCGTAAGAAATACGGCATAATCGAAGGCGTATCCGACAGAGAATATGTCAGCAATTCTTTCCATTGTCATGTAGCGGAAGATATCACACCTATCGAGAAGCAGGATAAGGAATACCGTTTCTGGGAATTGTGTAACGGCGGTAAGATACAGTATGTTAAGTATCCTATAGATTACAACCTTGAGGCTATCAAGACTCTTATCAGAAGAGCCATGGAGATGGGATTCTATGAGGGAGTCAATTTAAGCCTTGCCTACTGTGATGATTGCGGTCATCAGGAACTTGAGATGGATGTATGTCCCAAGTGTGGTTCAAGGAATCTGACCAAGATCGATCGTATGAACGGCTATCTGTCGTATTCAAGAGTTCACGGTGACACAAGACTTAATGATGCCAAGATGGCAGAGATAGCAGAAAGGAAGTCTATGTAATCATGCGATACCATAATATTACCAAGGACGATATGCTCAACGGCGACGGTCTGCGCGTAGTGCTGTGGGTTGCCGGTTGCGATCATTGCTGTAAGGAGTGTCAGAATCCTATTACATGGGACCCGGATGGTGGCCTGTTATTCGATGATGCAGCCAAGGCCGAGATATTCGAGCAACTTGACAAGGATTATATATCAGGAATCACTTTCTCCGGCGGAGATCCGCTTCATTCTGCGAACAGATTGGATGTCAGAGCGCTTGCACAGGAGATAAGAGAGAAGTATCCCAATAAGACGATATGGCTGTATACCGGTGCCGATTGGAAGGATATATGGCATTATCCGTTGATGCACAATATAGATGTGCTTGTTGACGGAGAGTTTAAGTGTGATCTTAAGGACACCAAGTTGTTATGGAAGGGCAGTTCCAACCAGAGAGTTATAGATGTTCAGGCGACACTTAAGCAGACCGACCCGCTTAAGCCGGTTCTGCACTGCCAGGATTATGAATAAGAATTTATCCGTTTCATCATAGGGAGGAAACTTATTGTGAATTGCAGGCGGGTGCCGGCGTGTACCTGCGAACAGAGCGTAGCGGCGCTTGTCACCGCTACGCTCTTGTGTTATACTTTACCACGTATCAGAGAGGATTAAGAAATGCTGTTTAGTTCGATATTTTATTTGTGGGTATTTCTGCCGACAGTGCTCATTATTAATGCACTTCTTAACGTAATCCCGTTTAGTTCCAACAGAATAAGAGTAAGAGCGAAGAACACATTTCTGCTTATAAGCAGTCTGATTTTCTATGCCTGGGGAGGCATAGGATATCTGGGCTTAATGATATTCGTTATTTTGATCAATTACTATGCGGGTCTGTTAATGGAGTCCGGTAGGACTAACCGCAAGATGGTATTTGTCTTAGCAATAATACTTAATCTCGCAACCTTATTCTATTTCAAATACTTTAATCTCTTAATTCATTCAACAGAGGCGATACTTGGTAAGGAGAAGGGCGCCTTCGGTCTTCCGGAAGTAATACTTCCCATAGGTATCTCTTTCTATATATTCCAGGCTATGTCCTATACTATAGATCTGTATCGGGGTAAGACGACCTTACAGCGCAATCTGCCTGATTTCGCACTCTATGTATCATTGTTCCCTCAGTTAATTGCAGGACCCATCGTTATATACAATGATATTAAGGATGAGATAGAAGACAGAAGTGTATCCGGTGATGATATGCTCTACGGTATCAGAAGATTCTGTATAGGTCTTGGCAAGAAGGTCATAATCGCCAACGCGCTTGCTGAGACAGCTGACGGAATATGGAATATCGTATCGGAAGATCCTACCAAGATTGGTGCGGGTGTTGCCTGGTTTGGAATGATAGCATATACATTCCAGATATTCTATGACTTCTCGGGATATTCTGACATGGCAATCGGTCTTGGAAGAATGTTCGGATTCCATTTTAAGGAGAATTTCGATTGTCCTTATATCTCGGGTTCAATAAGAGAGTTCTGGCGCAGATGGCACATATCATTATCTTCATGGTTCCGTGATTATGTATATATACCTTTGGGCGGAAGCAGAGTCAAGAAGAGTCGTATTTACATTAATCTGTTAATAGTGTTCCTCTTAACGGGTATTTGGCATGGCGCCAACTATACCTTCTTCGTATGGGGACTTATACACGGCGTATTAATCGTTATTGAGAGAATATGTTCAGGTAGTAAGTCTAAGTTACGTATTCCGAACTTTGTCGGTCATATATATACAATGCTTGCAGTTATGATCGCATGGGTATTCTTCAGGTCAGATTCGATAAGTATAGCGGGTAAGTATATTTCAAGATTATTTGCATTCGGAACATACCCTAATACCGTGCTTAATTTCTGCTCTATGCGAATCGTGATCGCGCTTGTGGCAGCTGTTGTGATCATGGGCATATTTAAGAAGCCTTATGAGAAATTCAATGTGAAATATAAGGATAATAAGGCATTGTCATGGGTACAGTACATACTGCTCATGCTCATGCTTATATACTGTATTATTCAGATCGTAAGCGGAACATACAATCCGTTTATATACTTCCAGTTCTAGGTGTAAGTTAGGAGAACCTGTTACATAGGCGATGGTTATCCTAAGCAAGCACGGAGCGATAATTATGCGAAAAGATGTGAGAATTAAGATCATTATTTTCATAGCGTTACTGATACTCCCGACAGTCGTGTGGGGAGTTAAGATGCTTGCCACGGATAAGGCTGCGATGGATGCCTTATATGCCGAGACCGAGCAGACCGAGAATCGAAGCCTTGCCAAGTGGCCATCTGATTGTTCGTTAAATGAATATACGGGTCAGATAGAGCAATACTATAATGACAGAGTGCCTTTCAGAGCACAGATCATTGAGGCGGGACAGAAGATCAATACAGGTATGGAGAAAGCATATCAGAAGTCGCTTCAGCCTGTGTTTGTTACGCTTTTCTATAAGAACAGATCGGGTGATATGGCTGTACTTGATGTTGATCTCTCCGAAGAAGAGACTGTCATAGAAGAGGTGGCATCAGAGGAACCCTCTGAAGAAATCGATGAAGAAGAACATGATTATGTTATCAAGGAGACCGTAGATCCCACATGTGAAGAGGACGGATATATCCTGTATGAATGCAGTGACTGCGGCAAGACATATGAGGAGAAGATTCCTGCAACAGGACATACCGAGGAATTAGTTGAGAAGACAGAGGCTTCAATCGACGGATTCGGACGTTCGCTGTATGTCTGCAGCGTATGCGGCAAGAAGATATGGAAAGATTTCGAACCCAAGCCTGTGGATCAGTCATACTTCCCTCTTAATATAGCCAATAATTATACGGTTATGGGCAGAAACAGATGGTTATACTACAGAGGAGATCAGTCTCTTAGTTATTATACCGGTGAGAATGTAATGGATGAGGCTGAGATGAAGGAGCATCTGGATGAGTTCCTTAAACTCAAGGAACTCTGTGATGATAAGGGTATAGAACTGGTAATCATGTTCATGCCCAATAAGGAGATCGCTTATCCCGAATACATGCCTACTATGGACATAGTAAGTGAGAAGAAACGTAATGAGATATTCCTTGATTACGTTAAGGAGAATTCGGATCTTAATTTCATATATCCCCTTAAGGAACTTACGGATGCCAAGAAGTATTACGATACATATTATCCGTATGATACACATTGGAACAAGTTCGGAGCTTATGTTGGAACTATGGCGCTGTATGATGCCCTGGGAATGGAGCACGATGATGTGAGTCAGGCCAACGTGAAATTCGGAGGAACAGATTCGGTTGCTTTCGGATTGGTCATAACGGGTGCCCTTCCGCTTGAAGACTATATGGATGCCACGGATGTTCAGGTAGAGTATAAGGAAGATATTCAGCTGACATGGGAAGAGGGAACCAAGGATTATCTAAGAGGTTATACCAGTCTCTACAGATCCGTATCAGATACGGGAAATAATAAGAAGATCACCTTCATTGGAGATTCCTTCAGAGAATGGATGATTCCGTATATTCAGCGTGATTTCGATGTTGTATGTATGGTTCAGAGAGAGGATATGGCCCTTGCAAGCGAGGATATAAGGGATACCGATATATTGGTATACAGCGCGGTGGAGAGATTTGATAAGGATCTGTATAACAGGCTTCCGCGACTTATAGAGATACTGTCACAATAGGATATATCAGTTCGTCAGAATGTTGAATATATACGCAGGAATGTTTATAATTTGAGAGTATGAGAGGAATAGACACACAAGTACGTAAGATGCGCCGCAGAATATTCAGGGAAGTGGCCAATCTTGCTTACAATTCAAACAACCTAATAGATGATATGGAGGCGCTACCCTATCAAATCATAGATTATGATGAGCCTGAATTTCGTGAGAATATCTACAGAGAGAGGGCCATTGTAAGAGAGAGGATACGTCTTGCGCTCGGTCTGTCTCTGCGTCCTGAGAATAAGCCCAGTCACTTAACACAGGGACTTGAAGAGAGCAATATTGCCGAGAAGTATTACGAACCGCCGCTTATGCAGGTTATCCCTTCGGCATGTAATTCGTGTCCGGTTAATGTTTACCAGGTGACGGACAGATGTATGGGATGTGTGGCACACCCCTGCAGAGAAGTATGTCCCAAGGGCGCCATCACAATGAAGAACGGCAGATCCGTTATAGATGAAGAACTCTGCGTTAAATGCGGTAAGTGTAAGGCCATATGTCCTTATGATGCAATCTCGCATCAGACCAGACCATGTGCGCTTGCCTGCGGTGTTGGTGCCATTGAATCCGATGAGAAGGGCAGAGCCGTAATAAATGCGGATAAGTGTGTATCATGCGGCCAATGTATGGTCAGCTGTCCATTCGGTGCGATTGCGGATAAATCACAGATATTCCAGCTTATAAGAGCCTTTCAGTCGGGCAGAGAGATAATAGCGCAGGTTGCTCCGGCATTCGTGGGACAGTTCGGCGCAGAAGTTACACCGGCTAAATTCAAAGCAGCACTTAAGGCTATAGGATTTGCGGATGTATATGAGACTGCGATAGGAGCGGATGAAGGTGCGGCATATGAAGCCAAGCACTATGTGGAAGAAGTGGCAACAGGTAAGACACCTTTCATGCTGACATCATGCTGCCCAAGCTGGGCATTGCTTGCCAAGAAGTTCTTCCCCGAGACCATAGATAAGATATCCAATGCGCTTACGCCTATGGTGGCAACAGCGAGGGTAATCAAGAAAGAACATCCCGATGCAGCGGTTGTATTCATCGGACCATGTGCATCCAAGAAACTGGAAGCTTCCAGAAGAACGATCAGATCGGATGTGGACTTCGTTATAACATTCGAAGAACTGATGGGTATGTTCGATGCCAAGGGTATAGACCCTGCAGCGATGGATGCTGTTGATGAGATAGACGATGCTACCGGTGCAGGAAGAGGGTACGGTGTGGCAGGCGGTGTTGCCAATGCCATCGAGGAATGTATCAGGGAGTACTATCCTGACACGGATGTCAATATTGAACATGCGGAGAGTCTTGCCGAGTGTAAGAAGGTATTGCTCCTTGCCAAGGCGGGTAAGAAGAATGGTTGCTTAATAGAGGGTATGGCCTGCCCCGGAGGATGTATTGCCGGAGCCGGTACCAATATCGCAATACCCGAAGCGCAGAAGTGCGTGGATGAATTCAAGAAGGCAGCCAGAAACAGATTGCCGGATATAGACGGCACCGATGAATTGAATCATTAATAATCGCGGTATAAGACTGCGAATTACGGAGGTTAGACATAATAAATGAAGATCAGAACAAGATTCGCACCAAGTCCCACGGGACGCATGCATGTGGGTAATCTACGAACCGCTCTGTATGCATACTTAATTGCGAAGCATGAAGGAGGAGATTTCATACTTCGTATTGAGGATACGGACCAGGAGAGATATGTAGACGGTGCGGTAGAGATAATCTACAGAACTCTTAAGGGAACCGGACTTATCCATGATGAAGGTCCTGATAAGGACGGCGGTGTCGGCCCTTATGTGCAGAGTGAGAGACAGGCGGCAGGCATATATCTTGATTATGCCAAGCAGCTTATAGACAAAGGTGAGGCTTACTATTGTTTCTGTGATAAAGAGAGACTTGAGACCCTGCATCAGAAGATCGGTGATAAGGAGATCAACGTATATGACAAGCATTGCCTTGGCTTATCCAAAGAGGAAGTAGAGGCTAATCTTGCGGCAGGCAAGCCTTATGTTATAAGACAGAACAATCCCAATACGGGAACCACTACATTTAATGATGAAATATACGGAGATATAACCGTAGATAATGCCGAGCTGGACGATATGATCTTAATTAAGTCGGACGGATATCCGACATACAATTTCGCCAATGTTGTGGATGATCATCTGATGGGTATCACTCACGTGGTAAGAGGTAATGAGTATCTGTCTTCATCTCCCAAATACAACAGACTCTATGAGGCATTCGGATGGGAAGTTCCGGTATATATCCATTGTCCTCTCATTACCGATGAGGAGCATCATAAGTTATCCAAAAGAAGCGGACATTCATCTTATGAAGATCTTATAGAGCAGGGATTCTTATCTGAGACGGTAGTTAACTTCGTGGCATTGCTGGGATGGAGCCCCGAGAGTAATGAAGAGATATTTACTCTTAAGGAACTTGTTAAGGAATTCGATTACAGACATATAAGCAAATCGCCGGCGGTATTTGATTATACCAAGCTTAAGTGGATGAACGGCGAATACATCAAGAAGATGGATGATGCGGCATACTATGAACTTGCGATGCCGTTTATCGATAAAACAATACATCGCGATATCGATAAGAAGAGAATTGCCGATATGTGTAAGACACGTATTGAGATATTCCCGGATATACCGGATCTGATTGACTTCTTTGAGAGTGTACCTGAATATGACATTGCGATGTATACGCATAAGAAGATGAAGACGGATACTGCATCTTCGATAAGCGTTTTAGAAGAAGTATTACCTGTGCTTGAGAGTCAGGATGCATATGATAATGACAGCCTGTATGCAAGACTTCAGGGATTTGCGGAAGATAAGGGATACAAGAACGGTTATGTACTGTGGCCGATAAGAACGGCCTTAAGCGGTAAGCAGATGACTCCTGCAGGAGCAACCGAGATCATGGAATTGCTCGGCAAAGAAGAGTCGCTTGCAAGGATCAAAGCCGCTATAGGCAAACTTAAGGCGGGCGTATAGTATAAGCAACGGCTTAGATTTCAGCCCCGAACAATTAAGAGCAATAACACACGGAGACGGACCTGCACTTGTGATTGCGGGTCCGGGATCCGGTAAGACTGCAGTATTAACCAATCGAATCAAATACCTTATCGAGAATAAGAATATACCGGCTGAGAACATTCTTACAATTACCTTCTCTAAGAAGGCGGCAGTCGGGATGCAACAAAGATTCTTAAATCTGTGCGAAGATACCTATTATCCGGTTACATTCGGTACCTTCCATTCAATATTTTTCCACATTATCAACAGAAAATACCATTACACTACGGGGGATATAGCTTCACTTAGAAATAAAAGAGAATATATGAGCAGAGCACTTAAGCATGTTCTGTCGCTTGATAAAGCGGAGACTGAACTTACGGACAGTCTTCTTAAGAGTGTTGCCTATTATAAGAATTGCAACGAAAGCGTAAGGATCGACTCCGATACCAATCTAAGCGAGGAACAATTCCTTAAGGTATATAAGGCATACAGAGATGCGCAGATTGCGGCAGGTAAGATCGACTTTGAGGATATGCTGCTTATAGTTCGTAACTTATTTAAGAAAGATGAGAATATACTGCGGGAATATCGTAATAAGTACAGATATATTCTTATAGATGAGTACCAGGATATCAATGATATTCAGTTTGATATTGTGAGAATGTTAGCTGCGCCTGATAACAATCTGTTCGTGGTAGGGGATGACGATCAGAGCATATACGGTTTCAGAGGAAGTAAGTCGGAACTTATGCTTGGATTTGCGGATATGTATCCCGAGGCTGTAAGGATAGAACTTAACGTTAATTACAGATGTGCGGATAAGATTATTGATGCTGCAGGCAGAGTGATCGCAGAGAATAAGATAAGGTTTGATAAGAAGATCAAAGGCATAGGGAAGGCATCCGGAACTGTTGAAATAGTCGGATTTGATGACAGGGAGCAAGAGGATGAGTGGTTTATTAATACTGTCAAATTCATATCCGATGCAAACAGATTGTCCGCAAGGAATTCGGATATAGCCGTATTCCTTCGAACAAACAGAGAAGCATCCCGTTATGCGGAACTGTGCCGTAATGCAGGATTAGAATGTGATATGCAGGAAGCGATCTATAATCCGTATAAGAGTGAGACTTACAGGGATATATATCATTATCTGTGGTTGGCGGAATATATATCGGGAATGCTCGTTACGGGAAGAAGAGATGGTAGTACACGGCAGAATACTAATCGTATGAATATGGAGAGAAGGACGCAGACAGTTCGCATCGACAGGATACAACAGATTAAACGGATCAAACTCCCTGTCACACATCTTTTTCCAATCATGAATAAGCCCCTTAGATACCTTAATCGTAAGAATATACTCTGTGATGAAGTGAGTATAGAAGGACTTACGGACATATATTGTGATAAGCCGTATATGATTAAGGTGCTTGATACATTTGCCGGTCAATTATGCGATATGTGTGATATGGATATGCATTCAAGGGTTAATTATATTCGGAAAGGGATAGGATATGATGAGTTTGTTATGAATAATATGGCCGAGACTAAGGAGGCATATGATGTATATACCGAGACGGCGGACTGGATCAAAGAGAGAGTTAAGATGTTTGATAATGTGGCGGAACTTGACAGGTATGCGGATGAATATGAGGAAATGATGGCAAATGACAGGAGTGCGGATGCAGACAAGGGCAGCGTAACAGGTAAAGATAAATATGCTGCCGTATGTGGGGATGTTATACATATAATGACATATCATGCTTCCAAAGGACTTGAATTTGATACGGTGATATTGCCGCACCTTAATGAAGGCAGCGTTCCGCATATAAGAAGTACCGGGGAATCACAGACAGAAGAAGAACGACGCATGTTCTATGTAGCAATGACCAGGGCCAAGAATAATCTGTATATGACATATGTGTCAGGAAAAGACGGTAAGAAGTCACTTCCGAGCAGATTTATCTTACCTCTTATCAGAAACCGACGCGGCGTATGATGTTAACCAGGTTATTGGCATATACTTCGGCACCTAAAGGATTCGGATGAAGATCATCAAGATAGTATTCGGATAAGTGAGGTATGAGACTAAATCCGTCAACTATAGTGATATTTGGGTATGTTTTAAGAATAGACTTAAGCCTGTCGCAGAACTTAATTAGTGTGGGCTCGCCGTCAGGCACATCACCTCTCCATAATGGTGTGATGACAAGCGTGGGTATATCATGCCCGTATATCTCAAACAGCTTTACATAGTATTCTTCAATTGGGGTCAAATCCTCATCACCGAATTGATTGGTGCCTAAGGCAACAATGAGTTTATCCGGAGTATATCCATCCATCTTCATAAGAGAACCTTTGTCATATACATACCCGCCGATTCCCTGGTTGATGATATCATAATCAAGCAATCTGTTGGCTATGCTTACGTAAGTCTCTGCGGAACGAAGAGTACCGTAACCCTGTGTGATGGAATCCCCAAGCCATAATACCCTGGTG
>JAEEGL012710875.1_pt1 | contig 11063 bp, 8 predicted proteins | sample 9134231 | NCBI WGS metagenome assembly JAEEGL01 (sample SAMN16246548, study PRJNA631951) | gut metagenome | biome: gut microbiome; feature: rumen; material: fiber-attached | host: Bos | place: Iran: Karaj | collected 2018-10
GGCAAAATCGGGGTCGTCGCTGTGGGGCCGGCTGTCGTGGTTGCCGAACTCGGGCACAAGGGCGCGGGTGCGGCAGTACACGCTCAGGAAGATGACCAGATTGATATACTCCATGAGATCGACGGCATTGGTCAGGTCGCCTGCCATCACCAGCGTATCGGCGTCGTTCTGCGTTTTGCCGACGGCGGCGAACACCTGCCGCAGGGTATTTCTGCGGTCCCGCAGAAAATCGGCGTCCGCATGGATATCGGCAACGAGCACCGCCTTCAGGCGCACCTCGGCGGTATGGGGCGCATGGCGCACGCCGAAGCCCTGAAAGAGCAGCGTGAAAATGAGAGTGAAGGTTGTGATGATTTTAGTAAACATGAAGCACCTCGGTTTTGTGGGGGATTAAATTTCAGTTGATTGGGGAGAACAGCATCTTCGCAGCGCGGCTCCCCTTTCGGGGTCAGTTTTCGGCGCGAAAACACCGGAGCCCCGGGCCGCGGCCGTAACGCGTGCCGTATCGGTCGTAGAGGACGGTAAAGTTTTCCGCTGTAATGCCGGTTACGGCAAAGTAGTCCCAATCCCGCGGCACGATGGGGCGCGCCGTGAGAACGCCGTTTTCAAACCGGATCCCCAGCAGGCCGGAGAGCACAAGATCGCAGAAGGCGGAGTGGTTGTAGTCCTTGCCGCGCTCCCGCACGCTGCCGGGTTCCGCAGACCTGCGGGCAAGCTCATCCCTGGCGTACCAGCGGCCCGTGAAGGGGTGCAGATCTTCGTCGATCCAGCAGCGCACAGACCCGTCCGCTTCTCTGAGGCGGTGGCACAGCGCGTATTGCCGCAGCAGCGCGTAGTATTCCTCGTTGGACACCGGGGACGCCGCCCCGCGGTCGCGGATCATGTTTGCCAGCGCGGTGAGGGTTTGCGCGGTGGCGAAGGGCCATACGTAGCCGTTCCAGAGGCATTCGTGCGCATGCGGGAATAAAAACCGGGGATGGCGGCGCTCCGCCGTGGTCAGGCCGTAGGGAGATGCAAAACCGTTTGGATCGAACAGCTGCCGGAAGGCGCCGTCCTTTTCGGGCGAGGCAAGGCAAAAATACCACGGCAGGTAGCCCGTAAGCTCCCGTACGCGGCGTTCGTTTGGAACGGCAGGCCGCGCGCTCCAATCGGCGGGGGCGTCGGCTTCGCAGGGGATGGTACGGTAAAAATCGCCGTCCCACAGCAGGGCGTTCATGCGATCAACGAGCCCCTCGCCGCGTTGAGCGTACGCCCGGGCAAGGGCGTCGTCCCCCACGGCACGCGCCATGCGGGCGATGGCAAAGGCGTCGCCGCACATATAGCTGTTGAGGGTGGGGCGCAGGCCGGAGCCGCTGACGGAATATTCCATGCCGTCGTACCCGTCGTGGGACCAGAAAAGGCCGCAGGGGCGAAGGGCCGCAGCTTCCTTTTCCCGGTAGAGCCGATCCAGCTTCGGCAGCGCCCGGCGCATGCGATCTGTATCCGGATGGATGCGGAAATACGCCTCCACGGCGGAGGCGAACCACATGCTGTAGGGCACGTCGCCGTGCCCGTCCAGCCAGAAGCAGATATACTCCCACAGCTTTTCGGGCGCGTCGGCGAGCCAGCGGGCCTCGGTAATGTGGTGCCCCACGGCGCAGTTGATGGTATTATAGGGCCCCGCCCAGCCCACCGGCGGCAGAAACTCGGTGAGCACGTGCCCGAAGGGCGTAAGCTTCCAGTGCTTGCGCAGCGTCCACAGGCGGAAATAATAGGTTGTTTCCAGTTCCTTATCGGGGCAATCGAGCAGGGGCGCGTTTTTCAGCAGATAGGAAAAGGCCGACTCGTTCGGGATCTCCTGCGCGTAGAGCTCGTCATCGGCGGCGTTGAACGCCGAAACGTAGGCGCGCAGTTTTTCGGTAAGATCGGGCTGTATGTTTTTTTCGTTCATTCAAAATCCTCTTTGGTGAAATCGCCGCGCTTTTCGGCCATGCCTATATATTCCGCGCCGCCGCTGCGGCCGTTGTACCAGATGCGCCACAGGTCGTTTTCTTTATCGTAAATCGCCGAGGGCTTATAGCAGGCGTCCGCGTCCCAAGCGCCGGGGGTGGGATAAATCAGCGGATTGGCCTTGCAGCGGTGGAAACCGGTGACGCCGTTTTCGGAACAGGCGGCGCAGACGCAGGCGGTATTGATATCGCGGTAGCCGATGTAGAACACAAGATAGCCGAGCGCCGGGTGCGGCAGCACCTGACAGCCGCCGATGCGGTTCTGCTCGTAATATTTTGCCGGATTCTTTTCGAGAATGGGGTTGAGGGGCGATTTTTCCCACGAGAGGCCGTCGCGGCTTTCGGCGTAGCACAGCACGTTCGGCTCGTAGGTTTCGCCCGCGCTGTACCACATGCGGTACACGCCGTTTTCGTAAAGCACGCAGGGATTCATAACGGATTCCCCCTCGAAGGGGGCCTCGGGCGACAGCACCGGCCGCGCCGAGACGCGGTGGAAATCGACGCCGTTTTTGCTTTCTGCCAAGCCGATATAGCTGTTGCCGCGCGCCTGCCCGGTGTACCACATCAGATAGGTATCGCCGCGCCTCAGCACGCAGTTGCGGTTGACGCGTTCCTCCCAGCCCGAAGCGGGACACGGCCCGAGGGCGGTGACGGGAGCAGACCAACGGATGCCGTCTTCAGAGAAGGCGACCGAGAGCGAATCGTTTTTGCGGGTGGAGAGATCCATGCGCAGACGCCCCCCGGGCAGGGCGGTGAGATATACGTCGAACAGCGTGCCGAGCGAAGCATTGCCGAAAACGGGATTGCCTTTATACTTTTCAAACATGTTTACTTTACCTATATTGCGATTGATTCAGCCCCTCAGCTTTCGTTCTCGGGGGCGGGGGTGACGGCCGCTTTGGCTTCGCTGCGGCGGGCAAGAAGCGCCTCGGCATTTACGGGAATCTCGTTTTTGATCCCATCGGGCGACATAAAGGTGAGGCCGCCCTCGTATTCGGCGGGGAAATAGCCCCGGTCGGCCAGAGCTTCGCGCTGCTTGAGCACCTCCATAACGTAGGTGTGCTGCTCGTTGTTGTAGTCCCAGAACAGGAAGGGGAAGATCATGAGGATATGCCCCACGAGGTCGATGAGCAGCGGCACCGCGAGGATGCCGAAGCGGGTGGAATCGATGAAGAGCACGTCCCAGTTGGTATTGAAGCCGCTTCTGAGCACGATGAGCGGGATGAGCAGGCTGATGATGGTGGTAACGGGGCTGATGAACCAGTTGAACACGCCCGCGGAGGATTCGAGCCGCTCGCCGGAGATATACATCTGGTAATCGCCGAGCCGGACGCCCATATCGCCCTCCGCCACAACGCAGACCTGCTCGAGTACCCGGGTGACGAACTCGGAGGCGAAGATGATCACGCCGCAAAGCCCCTGGCGGTCGCGCAGGAAGAAGATGGCCACGATACACATGGCGCACCGGGCAACCTCGCAGAGCTGCTTGAAGATGCGAAGCGTCTTATAGGAGAATTTGCGTATGAAATAGGGCGCGAGGAAGCTGGTGGGAGTGGAGCGGAAGGTGAACAGCAGCTTGATCGCCCCGTAGAGCGCCGCCTGCGTATACAGGCGCATAGAGAAAAAGAACATGACGTTCGCCACGGCCAGCGCCCCGTTACCGAGGGAATCGATGAGGGACGAGAGCATATTGAGCCACCGGTATTTGTTTTTCATCACCTGAGAAACGCCGTACCAGAAGGAGATTTTCTGCTTCTTTGCCAGCGGCGGCTGCGGGATGCGCTCGTTGATGCCCCGGGTGGCCAGGAGCGTTAGCGCGCCCATGGGGATGAAGATGGCGGGCAGCACGTATTTATAAAGGCGGATATCGCTGAAGCCGATGCCGATGAGCGGGATGATGAGATCGAACACGTTTTCGAGCAGATGCGAGAGCTTCACCGGCCAGGTGCGCACCCAGAGCCGCTCCTGCGGGTTGGGGCTGATGGTTTGGGTGCAGTTTTCGATGACGTTGGAGAAATCGAACATGGAAAACAGGCCGAACAGCAGATAGGCGATCCACAGCCGCCGGTTCACGTCGGCGATCTGGGCGATGGGCAGCCAGCCGATGAGCACGATAACGATGCTCTTCTGCACGTAGTTGGCGAACAGGGAGTATTTATACCGCCCGAATTTCGGCACCAGCTTTTTGCGCCACAGGATATTGCGCATGTCGCCGTAGGCGTTGATGAAGAGCTGCACGCCGATGATTTTGAAAAAGCTCATGGCGTTGACTCCGGAAAGGCCGTTCAGCAGCGAAACTAGCCTCGCGGGCATCACAAGGGAGGTATCGAACACCATCATGATGAGGCCCAGCGCCGCGATGGAGCCGTAGGCGACCATGTATTTGCGCTCGGTCTTTTTTTCGAGGATGCCGAGGTTATCGGCGACAACCCAGCCGAGGATGCTCCACAGGTAGGAGAAGGGCAGCCCGATCAGCGAGATCACCGAAAACGCCAGATACGGGAGGTTGAAATGGTACATGATGAGATAGCAGGACGCCGCAAAGGAGAAATAGCGCAGCGGGGCCTGCACGCCGTAGTTCATGGCGACGCCGAGGAAGATGGTGCCGTATTCCTTATAGGGGACGTAGCGGCCCTTTGCCGTATCGGGCACGGACCAGTGCCGACGGACCTCGGTGAAAGCGTCTTTGACCTTCGACATATCAGCCGTCCCTCCTTTCGGCGCCGTAAACGACGGGCACGTTCTTTACGGAACGCTCGCTTTGCTTGGGGAGCCAGTTTTCGCCGGTTTCCACCATGTCTTCGTCCGCCGCGCCCAGATGGATCTCATCCACGCCGAGGCAGCCGTAGAACGCGTGGTGCCCGATGGTTTTCACCGAGGCGGGCACGAAAATATAATCGAGCCTGGGGCAGTAAGAGAGGCCGTCCGCTCCGATGCTCTCGAGCCCGTCCGGCAGGCGGATGCTTTCGAGGGAGGCGCATTTGAAGAGGGCCATCTGCCCCAGCGATTTCAGCCCCTCGGGCAGATCCACACGGGTGAGCTGATCGCAGTAGCTGAAGCAGAAGGGCGCCACGGACGTGACCGTATCCGGCACCGTATACACGGCTCCCACCGCAGCCATGGCCTCGGCAGCCTCCGCCGGGGTATTTTCGGCGTTTTCGGGGAAGAGGCGGCGGAACTCCTTCAGGAACGCTTCGCTTTCGGCTTCGGTTTCGGGCGCTGAGAGCCCCAAAGAGAGGGCGGCGCGGTATTCGCTGTTTTTGATGGGGTGCAGGACGATCTCGGTTCGATCTTTATTGTAGAGCACGCCGTCCACGGAAACGTAGGCGGGGTTTGCCGCGTCCACGAACACCGCCTTGAGGTTGGTGCAGTAGTAAAAGCAGTTGTACTCGAGCTCGGTGACGGACGGGCCGATATAGATAAAATTGAGGGTCTCATTGCAGCACAGCGCGTAGTTCCGCACAGCGGTGACCGGGATCTCGGGGTCCACAGAGCCGTCCTCATAAGTATAGGAATCGATGCGCAGGACCGTATCGCTTTCCGTGCCGTTGAACTCGCTGAGCCGGGGCTTGCCGTCCACGTAATCGTAGCTGAACTTTTTTTTGTTCAGCGACCGGAAGCTGAGCAGCAGCGACAGGCTGATGGCGAGCACGAGAAACAGCACGAACAGGGTCTTTTTTGTGGCGGCCTTACCGAAAAAGCCGCCCTTTTCGCTGTCCGCCCACCCTTCGGGCGGTTTGTTGGCAAAGATAGGATCGTACAGTAAAACCTCGTTTTCCACGGTGTTTTCCATGCGCGACGCCCCTTTCCGTATCGTAATTGGCTGTTTTTATATATTTTATAATAAACAAAGAAATATTTCAAGCATTTTGAACAAAATCGAATGGGCCGGGAGACGGTTTTTATTCATTTTCAGCAGATCGGAATAAGCATTTCCGGAAATGAGAAATGAGAAATGAGAAATGAGGAATGAGAAATGAGGAATGAGAAATGAGGAATGAAGGTGGAGGCTTTCATGAACTGAAATTTACCGACAAAATAACGGAACGGCTTACCCGTTCCGCTTCTTTTTTGCTTTTGTTTTCTTTTCGCACCGGCGCAGGGCGGCATAGGCCTCTTCATCCCGCACCGAACGCTCCGGCCCGAGGGTGCCGTACATGGTGTTCTCGAAGGAATACGCCAGCGTTCCGTTTCGGATCAGCCGTTCGTTTTCGTAATCCTCCGGGAACGTGCCGAGGCGGGCGTAGATTTCGGCGGTGATCTCGTAATCGTACTGCTCGCGCCCCTCCCGGCTGGTATAGATGATTTCGGCAAAGTACCGGCCGGTTTCCGGGTCGTGATACGCGGACCAGCAGCTGCCGTGCTTTTCGTTTTTCACTTCTTTCACGATCCTTCCCGAGAGTAAGATACGCCCCGTCGATTTGCTGCAGTTCATACGTGCCGTGGAAGCGGATATCCATATACGCGGCGTCAAACTTGTGAGATCGGGGATCAGCTCGTTTATCTTTCAGATCGGTTCTATTATACAGGGATCGGGCGGGAAAAACAAGCGGCAACACGAAAAAAGTAACTCCCGGCGGTGCGCGGGCGGGAAGCCGCCGCAAAAGGGAACAGAAAGCGCTTTAAAAACGAAAAGGATTCTGCTATAATGGCGGCAAGGGGGCGATATCAATGCCGGATACGGAGATTCTTACGAAACCGCGCGGCAGGAACACAGGCGCGGATATCGTGCGCATACTGGCGTGCTTCAGCCTGATTTCGGTTCACTTTTTTCTGAACAACGGCTTTTACCAGCAGACGGTGCAGGGCGGCAGGATGTTTATTATGCTGATGATGCGCACCGGGTTCATGGTTTGCGTGCCGCTGTTTATTCTGCTGACGGGGTACCTGATGCGCAACCAGAAGCTCGAAAAAAGGTATTACCTGAAGGGCGTGAAAACGCTGACGATCTATTTGCTGGCAAGCGCCGCCTGCATCGTTTACAGGGTGGTATGGAACCATGCCGACGTTCTTACCGGCATCAAAGGGGTATTCTCGTATACCGCCGCGCCTTACGCCTGGTATATTGAGATGTATTTCGGCCTGTTTCTGATGATCCCGTTTCTGAACCTGGCCTACAACGGCCTGCCCACAAAACGAGGGAAACAGGTTTTGCTGGCTACGGGGCTGTTTTTAACGGCGCTGCCGGTGATTTTCAACGTTTACGGCATATTTGACGGCTTACAGTGGTGGAAAAATCCGGCGGCAAGCACGGTTTACCAACAGATTCTGCCCCAATGGTGGCTGGGAATTTACCCGCTCACTTACTATTTTATAGGGGCGTATATCGGCGAATACGGCGTTCATATCAAACCGGGCCTGAACGCGCTTCTGATCGTTATACCGCTGCTGTTTAACACGCTGTATAATTATTGGAGAAGCTACGGCGCGGCTTTTATATGGGGCGCATGGACGAACTGGGGCTCCATACTGAACGTGGCGCTCGCCGTGCCGGTGTTTACGCTGGTCATGGGCAGAAAATACGAAAAAACGCCCCCGCTTGTAAAAAAAGCGCTGCAGGGCGTTTCCGGGCTGTGCCTCGGCATTTATCTGGTATCTTATATTTTCGATAATAAGTATTACGGGATTTTGAACACGAAGGTACCGGTGATGCAGGACCGGCTCCCCTACTATTTCGTGATCGTGCCCGCCGTGTTTCTGAGCTCCATGGTACTCTCGCTGGCGCTGGAGCTGATCTACAGGGGCGCGGACTTCGGCGTGCGAAAGCTCTGCGCGGCCGTAAAAAAACGCAGAGCGGCGGGATGAACGGGCTGAGGAAAGACGGGGAACCGGAACCTGTTTTTGTTGATATTTCAGAGCAAGACAAGGAACCGGAACCTGTCTTTATGTCTCAGTTGCAATCAACGCTGCTTACGCAGTCAGACAGCAACAGGGATCAACTGCCGATATCGGAATAAAAAGGTCAACAGAGGAGGAACAAGTATGGAAAGCTATCACTATACCGCGTTTATTTCCTACCGCCACAAAACGCCGGACGAACTTGTCGCGAAAAAGCTGCACACGCTTATAGAAACCTATAAGATCCCGGCGAAGATCAGAAAAAGCTCCGGTATGAAAAATATGGGCCGGGTTTTCAGAGATCAGGAGGAGCTGCCGCTTGCAGTCGATCTGGGCAGCGACATCAAAACGGCGCTCGACGGTTCCGAATGGCTCATCGTGATCTGCTCGCCGGACTATCTGGAATCAAAATGGTGCATGATGGAGCTGGATTACTTTATTTCGCTCGGAAAAAGGGACCGTATCCTCGCGCTTCTGGTAAACGGGGAACCGGCGGAGGCTTTTCCGGAACAGCTCTGCACGCTGGAAACCGAAAACGGCGTTGTTCGTATAGAACCGCTGGCAGGGGACGTACGCGCCGAAACACCTGCCGAGGCGCTCAAAAAACTGAACCGTGAAAAACTGCGTATACTCGCGCCGATGCTGGGCGTATCGTTCGACGCGCTGCGGCAGCGGGCAAGAAAAAGGCGCTTACGGACCGCGGCAGCGGCGTGCGCCGCTGTGGTAGCGCTTCTTTCCGGTTTTCTGACCTACGCGCTGATCAAAAACAGCCAGATATCGCTGCAGCGGGACCTTGCGGTGGATAACCAGATGCAAACGCTGATAGAACAGGCCGGAACGAACGTGGGAACGGGCAACAAAGCCCCGGCAAAAAAGCTGCTTTCCCAGGCTGCGCAGCTCAAAGAAACCGTAGGCGAGAAAAACGACGCCGCGCTGTATTCGGCGCTGGAATCGGCGCTGTATACGAGCAGTTTTGAGGTGATACAAACCGTAAACACCGATAACCGCAAGCTGGGCTCCATCGTTTTTTCGCATAACGACCGCTATCTGCTGGGAATAACGAACCTGAATTCCGCCGTGCTTGTGGACGCCGAAAGCGGCGAATACCTGTTTACGGTATCCCGAAGCGATTTCGGGCAGCTCGACAGCGTCGGTTTTACAAAAGACGATGCGTATTTCTACACGGTGGATTCCTGGTACGGCTACGTTTCGCTTTACAAAACCGAAACGGGAGAGCTTTACCGCCAGTTTGACGCAAACGACGGAAACGCGTGGAACATCGGCGAAAAGGCGTACGCGTTGGAGGGCGGAAAGATCGTTGTTCCGCTGCGGGACGTTCTGTGCGTGTGGGATTACGAAGCGGATACCGGCGAGGATATCCTTCCCACCGGAGGGACCTCGTTCGATTCTTATCTTCAGCCGTTCATTCTTGATATTTCGCCGGACGGAATGCGGGCTGTTGTGGGCTCGCACGGGAACGGCTCGGGCATGAAAATCCTGTCGCTGGACGGTAAACAGACGATTTCTCTTGAACACGACGGTGAAAGGGGCTACTTCCCCATCGGTTTCAGCGGAGACGGCAAATACGTAGCCGCAAGCTCCGCCGCAAACTATTACATCTGGGACGCTGAAACGGGAAAACAGACGCTGCAAGGCGAAGTAAGCGGCGAAGCCGTATCGCTGCCAACCGTGAAGCTGAATTACGACGGAAGCGTGCTGATCGTTTCGGACGCGCAGTATCTTGCCGCTGTAAACGCCCGCACGGGCAGGCTGCTTTGGGAAAAAACAGCGGAAAGCAACGTTGTAACCGAAACGGCGATCTCACCGAACGGAAAATACGTTGCGGCCCTGGGCGGCATTGAAGGCGTTTACGATATCGAAACAGGTGAAATGCTTTCCGACCGGCCTTGCAGCGCCTTTTCGAACGACGGCAAAAAGGTGCTTTGCGGCAGCTACGGCAGTTCTCCCGCCCTGCTCGCAACGCCGGAATACGCAACGGCAAAGGTGGTTGACGGCTTTGACGGAGAATTGTTTGCAGCCCCGAGATATACGGATCCGAAAAAAAACGTCATGCTGAACATGAACCACGACGCGGGCTATTACGCCACAGAATCGGGCAGCATAGGCAGAAAAACGGGCGTTTATACCGATGCCGCGGCAAAATACGCGGCGTATACGCATTACGACGGCTATATAGAGGTTTTTGATATTACGGATACGGATAACGTGAAAGAGATATACTGCATCGCGGAGCACTGCTATTATTCCGTAGAGGACGTGGTTTTCAGCGGCTCGCTGATGGCTTCTTCGGGCGGGTATGATCCGCGCTGCGCGGTATTCGATCTGGCAGCCGGTAAAATGGTGCACGTTCTGCGCGGAGAAGGCTACGCGCACCGCGCCGAGTTTTCACCGGACGGCGCCCGGCTTATCATGCTTTGCGGCGCGGCAAAAACCACGGCGCTGGTTTACTCGGTGCAGACCGGAAATCTGCTTTACAGGATAGACGCGCCGGAAGGAACGGCGATCGCGGATATCGGTTTCGGCGAAGACGGCGGAGCGGTAATAAAATTTTCGGACGGGCGTGCCGCAGTTTGCGCGCTTTACGGTACGCTGGACGAAATGATAGAAAAAACGAACGAATAAGACGGTGCAGATTCGCAAAAGCGTCCCTCGCAATTGAGAGACGCTTTGTTCTTTTCAATCTGTTTTGGGCAATCAGGGGACGGTTCCATGATTGATTTCTTTTTTTTGTCTCAATTTCAAGTCAATCGAGGAACCGTCCCCTGATTGTTTAGGAGAATAACAAGACCTTTTATAATGCTTCAATTGTTATCGTCCAATACATATCTCCTATTGGTCCATTAAATATGAATTCAGCATCAGAAACACCACCGGTAAATGTTTGTTGACAGCTATTTTTCAAGTCGGCAGGGTCAACATCTCCTTGATCAATATAGTATTGCAGTTCTTCATCGTACATCGCGTATGCAATTCCCGATAGTTCAACGAGTGATACATTATTGGATCGGAGACACAGACTGTAAGGACAATAAGGGAAGCCGTATTCAATATTACACTTTAGAATGTACTGTCCTTTTGGCAAATCAATACCAGTTATAATAGAATCACCTGATCCGGAGTATGATAGTGTTTTGAAGACAGGGGACGGTTCCATGTCTTGGCCTGAAATATCGACAAAAGACAAGGTACTGTCCCCTGTCTTTACTATCCGGCAGA
>JAEEGL012987671.1_pt1 | contig 11063 bp, 7 predicted proteins | sample 9134231 | NCBI WGS metagenome assembly JAEEGL01 (sample SAMN16246548, study PRJNA631951) | gut metagenome | biome: gut microbiome; feature: rumen; material: fiber-attached | host: Bos | place: Iran: Karaj | collected 2018-10
CTCTGCATCAGGAGCAGCATTACAACATGATGATGGGCATAAAAGAATAGAGTCCGTATTTTGGGACAGCTAAAAGATCATAATGAAGATAACGATAGAAAAGTGAGGTAATCTGCAATGGCAGCTAATACAGTGATCGACACGATGTGGGATGATTCTCCTGTTGACGTTTCAACGGAAGTGAATTTTATTTGGTCTATTGCCAACAAGCTGAGAGGTACATATCTCCCAGAAGAATATCAGGACGTCATTATTCCTATGACTATTATTCGTAGGTTCGAGTGTGCCTTGGCTCCTACAAAGGATAAGGTTGTGGAGCAATTTAAGGCGAATCCAAATTTTCCGGCAAAAGCAATGTATAAGGTTTCTGGATTTCAGTTTTATAACACCAGCGAATATACGCTTGAAGAGTTATGCAATGACTCAGAGCATTTGGCTCCGAACTTTAAATCATACCTTCAGGGTTTTTCAACCAACGTGCAAGAAATACTTTTATCAAAAAAGAATGGTTTGAATTTTACTGAAGACATTGAAAAGATGGATGCTCATAACAGGTTGCTTCCCGTCATAAAAGCTTTTTCAGAATTAGATTTGAACCCTCGTACTATTGATAACGTTAGGATGGGATATATATTTGAGGAATTGATACGAAAGTTTTCTGAAAATGTGAATGCGGGACAATTTTACACAGGCCGTGACATCATCAAATTGATGGTGAACATTTTGATGTCTGAAGGCTGTGATGACATATTTGACGAAGGGAAAGTCATTACGATCTTGGATCAGGCCTGTGGGTCAGGAGGAATGCTCTCAACTGGATATAACTTTATTAAGCGTTTTAATCCAAGTGCAGATGTTCGTCTGTTCGGACAGGAAAACAGCCCTGCAACGTATTCTATGTGCCTTGCTGAGATGCTGATTAAAGGCCAAAACGCTGACAACATTTGTTTCCAAGATACTATGGTTGCAGATCGTTTTCCGAACACAAAAATGCGTTTTATATTGGAAAATCCGCCGTTTGGACAACCGTGGGGCGGAAAAGATGCGGGAGAAGGTGTAGAGAAAGCAGTAAAAGAAGAATTTGAAAAAGGGATAAATGGAAGGTGGGGAGCGGGACTTCCCGGCTCTGGCGATATGCAGATGCTGTTTCTTCAATCTGCAGTTAACAAGCTGGACGATAATTATGGAAGATGCGCGATTATTGAAAACGGTAGTCCGCTCTTTAATGGAGGTACTAATTCAGGAGAAAGTCAAATCCGTAGGTGGTTGTTAGAAAATGATTTAATTGAGGCGATTATTGCACTACCGACAGATCTGTTTTATAACACGCCGCTTAATACGTATATTTGGATTCTTTCCAAAAATAAAAGAGCCGAGAGAAAAGGATACATACAGCTAATTGATGCATCTAATATTTATCACAAGCTTAGAAAAGGGCTCGGTGATAAGAAGAATGAAATAACCCCGGAGGATAGGGTGAAAATCACAAAGCTCTACGCAGATTTCGCTCCGGGAGAATTCGTAAAAATATATAAAAATACAGAGTTCATCTACAGAGAATACACCATTATGCAGCCGTTGCAGCGTAGCTACACTATTAGCGAGGAACGCATAGAACAAATGATTTCCAGCGGAGCATTAGGATCACTTTTTGATGAAGCAAAAGTAAATGAATTGGAAAGCGCGGAGGAACTATCTGGTAAAGACCAGAAGAAATTGGAGAACTATTACAAGAATAAGCCCGTTTTTGATGGAATTCTTGAAGCACTCATGTCTGCAAAAACAGATAAGATTTATTTATCTCCTGACGAATTCATGCCTGTTTTAGTAGCAGCATTATCTGGTGTTACAACAGATAAGAAATTGCTTGAAAAGATAGCAGATGGTTTATCTATCATGGATAAATCAGCTGTTATTCAGAAAGATAAAAAGGGAAATGTTATCTACGATAAAGAGACCAAGGACACGGAACTTGTAAAATGGGATGAAGACATAGAAGAATATATGATACGTGAAGTCTGGCCGCATATCCCTGATGCAAAGGCGTTTTTTGAGGAAGATTTATCTAAGAAAAAGCCTGTGATTAAAACTGGTGCGGAAATTCCTTTCCCACGATATTTTTATAAATATCAACTTCCTTCTTCGAGCGAAGAACTTGAAGAGAAGTTCTTGGGATTAGAAAAATCTGTGTCCGGGCGTGTTGCAAAATTGTTCGAACAGGAGTGATGGTTTATGCGAGAGATGAAAAAAAGTGAGATAGAGTGGATTCGTGATATTCCATCGAACTGGAGTGTTATGCCAAATAAGTATTTGATGCATAAGAAAAAAACAATTTGTCCGGTATATAACGGTGAGGATATCCTCTCTCTGACTATGAATGGTGTAATTGTCAGAGATTTGGAGGCCGGAGGGAAGATGCCGTCATCTTTTGATGGTTATCAGAATCTTGAGCCGGGAAATCTGCTGATGTGTTTATTTGATATTGATGTTACACCAAGGTGTATTGGATTGATTAAACAAAGTGGTGTCACAAGTCCTGCATATAGCCAATTTGTGCTTAATTCTGAGATTGCAGATGCGTCGTATTATAGCTATTACTACACAATGCTTGATAACGATAAAACGCTTTTGCATTTGGCGAAAAACTTGCGACATTCTTTGACAGAAGACCAATTAGGCGCTGTCCCCACCGTAGTGCCTCCAATAGATGAGCAAAAGAAAATTGCAAGATTTCTGGATGAAAAATTTGAAATAATAGCTTCTATTATTTCGGATATTCAGGCTCAAATTGAAACTCTCGAGAATTATAAACGTTCAATAATAATCAACGTAACCACAAAAGGACTTAATTCAGAGGCTTCTTTTAGGGACAGCGGAATTGAATATGTTGGAGAAATACCATCTCATTGGAGTGTTCATCCTGTTTATTTTTACTTTGGTGAACGGAAGCATAAAAACATTCTTGGGAGGGAAGAAAATCTTCTGTCATTAAGCTACGGGAAAATAGTCCGCAAAGATATAAATACGAGTGACGGGTTATTACCAGCAAGTTTCAATACTTACAATATCGTTGAAGCTGATGATATTGTTATTCGGCCAACAGATTTGCAGAACGATAAAAAAAGTTTAAGAACAGGACTTGTGAGAGAACATGGGATTATAACCTCAGCATATATAGATTTAATGCCGATCAAGCCAGTTAATACGGCATATTTTCACTACTTGCTTCATTCTTTCGATGTAATGAAAGTGTTTTATAACATGGGAAACGGAGTAAGACAGGGATTGAATTTTTCCGAATTTTCTCGCTTGATGGTATTTGAACCGCCTCTTGATGAGCAGAACGCAATCGTCAACTATCTTGATTCAAAATGTTCAGAGATAGACAATGTGATCGCTGATAAGAAGGAACAGATTTCCACAATTGAGGCATACAAAAAATCGCTAATTTATGAGTATGTAACAGGTAAGAAAGAGGTGCCGGTAGCATGAAAGTAGAATATTCCTACTACGGCGATATGCCGAGTTTGATTATAAAGGGCACCGATTTTGTAAAGGCGCTTAAGGATAGAGAAGAACTAAATCTATTGGAAATTGCGGTTGATGGGTTCTGCGCAAAATTCAGCGTAGTTTCTCATTTTGACGAGAGAGTAAATGATGCTATCAAACTGTGGTTGGATAAGACCGGTAATGTAATTTATACAATTAAAGAGCGCTGGCTTGGTAGAACACTAATGGATAGCTGGTGTGAGGTTTATGTTCTGAACGGGACACGCCTCGTTGAGGTCGTGTTCAGCGATGACAACGGCAGAAACTTTACACTAAGAGACACGAAGGAGGCGGGCATTGATGATTGATAATCCTTCAAGTGAAAAATTAAAACAAGAGCAGAAAGAGCGTATCGAAGCCTATGCAGAGCGTCTGGCTGGCCACGCCTCTATTCTGTCAGAAAAAGAATACCAGCATTTCATTATGGAACGGCTGAACAAGGACAACGGCTATGTGATCCGCAAAGCGGTGAGCTATGACCGTCTCTTTGCCGTTGACCGGGAGATGCTGTTCAAGTTTCTAAATGCCACCCAGCCGGATGAGATGGCTGCCCTTCGGAAGATTTACAAGGACGATCTGGAGGACACAATTGTTAGTCTCATCAACACAGAGGAGACAAAGGCGCGTGGCAGCCTTCTTAACGTACTGAAGCATGGTATCGAGATTTCCAACATGAAGCTGGAACTCATGTATACCAAACCGGCTACGGATTTTAACAAAGACTTGCTGGCCAAGTATGAGCAGAACATCTTCTCTGTGATGGAAGAGGTCTGGGCAAGCGATGATGAGAGGATTGATCTTGTAATATTCCTGAACGGCCTCGCTATCATGTCGTTTGAGCTGAAGTGCAATGCCGCAGGACAGGCTGCCGAAGATGCGATCTACCAGTATCGTACCCAGCGAAATCCCAAGACGAGACTCTTCCTGTTTAAGGCGGGTGTGCTTGTTAACTTTGCAATGGATCTGAACGAGGTCTATATGACTACAAAGCTCACCGGCGAGGACACCTTTTTCCTGCCGTTTAATATGGGTAATGGCGAGGGTGTTAATGCTGGCAAAGGGAATCCTGTCTTTGAAGATCGGTACAGTGTTTCGTATATGTGGGAGGATATCCTGAAGAAGGATACTGTTCTCGACCTGATTTCAAAATTCATCTTTATTGAAACGAAGGAAGAGACTGACGAGCTCACTGGAAAGACAAAGAGAAAGGAAAGCATCATCTTCCCGCGTTACCATCAGCTCGATGTAATCCGTAAGGTGCTGGCCGACGTTCGAGAGAACCGCACAGCACAGAATTACCTGATTCAGCACTCAGCAGGTTCTGGTAAGACAAATTCAATTGCATGGCTTGCACACAGGCTTTCATCTCTGCACGATGCAGACAATAAGATCATCTTCGATAATATTGTCATCGTTACAGACCGTGTTGTTGTAGACCGCCAGCTGCAGGCAGCAGTAATGGGTCTTGAACACAAGGCAGGCCTTATTCGCGTTATGGATGATAAGTGCAATTCTGCCGATCTGGCGACAGCACTGAAGGGTAATACAAAGATCATAGCTACGACCATCCAGAAGTTTCCATATATTGTGGACAGTGTAGCAAACCTGAAAAAGAAGCACTTTGCGGTAATCATTGACGAAGCGCATTCATCGACCGCCGGTAAGGATATGGCAGCTGTGACAAAATCCCTCGGTTCTGACTATACCATTTCCGAAGATATCGTTGAGGATGTCGAGGATGTAATCACAAAGGAAATCGGAAAGAATGGAAAGCAGCCAAACGTATCTATGTTTGCATTTACTGCCACGCCGAAGCCGACGACGCTCCAGCTGTTCGGTCGCGTTAATACAAAAGGCCAGCGTGAGGCATTCCACATCTACTCTATGAAGCAGGCAATTGAAGAAGGCTTTATTCTGGATGTGCTGTCGAATTATACGACATACGATACCTTCTATCGTATAAACAAGGAAATCGAAGAAGATCCTCGTTGCAAGACTGTGGACGCCAAGAGACAGATTGCCAGATTCGTGGAACTACATGACACGAATATCTCACAGCGCATTGAGGTTATCGTAGAGCATTTCAGGCAGAGTGTGATGACCGAGCTCGGCGGCATGGCCAAAGCAATGGTTGTTACGGCTTCTCGTCAGGGCGCGGTGAAATACCGTCAGGCGCTTGAAAGCTATATTACCAAGAAAGGCTATACAGATATTCACGCACTGGTGGCGTTTTCCGGTAAGGTAAAGCTGCCGGATGATGAACAGGAATACAGTGAGCCCTCCATGAACGGTTTCCCGGAGGATAGACTTACAAAGGAATTCGATAAGGACGAGTACAATGTTTTACTGGTAGCTAATAAATATCAGACTGGTTTTGACCAGCCTAAACTCTGCGCGATGTATGTCCTGAAAAAGCTCAAAGGAGTATCAGCTGTGCAGACGCTATCAAGATTAAACCGTATCTGTCCGCCGTTTGAGAAGCATACTTTTGTATTGGACTTCGTAAATACATATGACGACATCAAGGCTGCGTTTGCACCGTACTATACTACGACGCTGCTCTCGAACTCTGTGACACCGACTGCCATTTATGATTTGGAAGCAAAACTTGATGCCTATGCTGTACTCGATCCTGATGATATCGACAAGGCAAACGAACTGCTTTACAAGCCGAAGGTCACTGGGAAGGACAAGCAGAAGCTGACATTCTATTTCAACAAGACAAAGAATCTTATTGAGAAATATGAGCTGGTGAAGCAGGCTGAAATCGTCGCTATGATGCGTCACTTTGTACGTTTTTATGAGTTCTTGCTTCAGGCTTCCTGCTTTGAGGATGTTGATCTGCACAAGAAGTATAATTTTGTTCTTTATGTACTTGCGTATATCAACATCAAGCATCCCGGTGGTGGTTACGATTTGGACGGCAAGATAAAAGCAACAAACTTCGTGCAGAAAAAAGTCGAAGAACACGTCAAGTCCGATCTGGTTGCTCAGCCGGTTATGAAGCTTCCAACAGCAGAGAGCTTTAATTTGACGGAGGCCAAGGAAGAACGGTTGTCCCAGATTATAGCGGAGATCAATTCACGGACAGGTAAGTCCTATGATAATGACGTGGCCGTTAAAGCGATGCTGCAGATTCGGGACATAATGCTGAAATCAGAAAAACTGAAGACCAGTGCGAAAAACAATAGTGAGAAGGATTTCGAGTTCTCTTATTTCGATAACATCGATGATGCATTGATTGAAGGGCTTGATCAGAATCAGGACTTTTTCTCGCTCCTGCTCGGCAATGATGAGATAAAGCGTGAGGTGCTTGGCATCTTCGCAGAGGAAATATATAACAGCCTGCGTAAGGCATAAAGGAGGCAGTGGCAATGTTTGACAAATTCCGTCTGAAGGACGTACTCGTTGATTATAAGTTGGACTTTGTATCAAATGAGTGGGCAAATGAAAAATACAAATGGGAAGCCATCAAAGGCTTTCAGGATAATTGGGATGTGAACGCAGAGGATTTCGCAGGAATGCTTCATCGATCTCTGGATAAGACATTCAATCTGCTTGCATCCATGAATAATTTCCCGCGCCGGATGATTGAGGGATTTGCCAAGACCGCGCCGGAGGAAGTACGCGCGATGTTCATTGCGCTCTATGATGAGAGCAAGGATGTGTATGACCGCATTAAGGGCTTTAAGGATCAGGCCTCTATCATGCTTGAAAAGTATGGGAACGGTGCAGCACAGCACTACCAGTATGAAAATGCTATCAGTGTGTATTTGTGGCTCCGTTATCCGGACAAGCACTATATCTACAAATATGGTGAAGTGAAAACAGCTGCGGATGAGCTGGGGAGCGATTACACGTTTAAGAAAGGCGCTTACGCAGAGAATATTAGAAATGCCATAAAGCTTTATGATGAAATCTGTGACGAGCTGAAACTGGATACAGAACTTGTGAATCTATTCCGTTCTCAGTTGACAGATACTTGTTACCCAGATCCGGAGTTAAAGACTCTGGCATTGGACGTAGGTTTTTATATCAGTCGTTACTACTCGCAGAAGAGTAGTGATGAAACACCCGTCCTTCCGGGAGAATGGTTCCCTGAAGATTATGAGCCCGGTCTAACGGTGGATGACTGGATTGCGCTTCTCGGCGATAAAGACGTGTTTACAGAGAATAGTCTGGAAATCATGCGCCGGATGAAAGATTACGGTGGGCAGGCCACTTGCACCCAGCTTTCCATCAAGTATGGCGAGACGAAGAATTTCTATAACAGCGGATCGGTAGCTTTGGCAAGAAGAATTGTTGAGAAAACTGGCTGCCCTGTTATGGAACGCAACAGTGAAAATGCCCGCTGGTGGACAGTTCTGTATGTTGGCAAGAGTGCTGGAAAGGATGAAGAAGGTAGCTATATTTGGAAATTAAGAAACGAGCTGGCTGAGGCACTTGATAAGATCGATTTGTCGCAGATTCAACTTTATGCTGTTCCCGAAGGTGGAGATGATGATCACCACTACTGGTGGCTCAATGCCAATCCGAAGATCTGGAGCTTTTCCGGAATCGCTGTCGGTGAGGTTCAGGATTACACGCTCTACAACGAGAACGGAAACAAACGCAGAATATTCCAGAACTTCCTTGACGCTAAGCCCGGCGATATGGTTATCGGTTATGAATCATATCCGGTGAAGCAGATTGTAGCGATTGCCAAAATAAGCGCAGAGCAGGACGGCGAAAAACTGTATTTTGAAAAGACGGAAGGTCTCACATCTCCAATTGATTATCAGACACTTAAAGCGTGTCCGGAATTGGAAAAAATGGAATACTTCGTCAATCCGCAGGGCAGCCTGTTCAAATTAACGAAGGGTGAATTTGATTTCATTATGGACATGATCCGTGATGAGAATCCGCTGGCTCCGGAAAAAGCAATTGATACCTATACAAAGGACGACTTCCTCGAAGAAGTTTATATAGCTGAAGGACGATATGATCAGCTTGTGGCTGTCCTCAGAAACAAGAAAAATATTATCCTTCAGGGTGCGCCGGGTGTTGGTAAGACCTTTGCTGCAAAGCGACTCGCTTACTCCATGATGGGAGAAAAAGACGAGAGTCGCATTGAATTCGTACAATTTCATCAGAACTATTCCTACGAGGATTTTATGATGGGATATAAGCCGGTCGAGGATGGTTTTGAGCTGAAGAATGGTATATTCTATCGCTTCTGCCAGAAGGCTGCTAACCAGCCTGATAAGGATTACTTCTTTATCATCGACGAGATTAACCGTGGTAACATGAGTAAAATCTTCGGTGAACTCCTTATGCTCATTGAAAAAGACTATAGAGGAGTTAAGGCCACGCTCGCTTATAACGGACTTCCGTTTGCTGTCCCGGAGAATCTTTACATTATCGGCATGATGAACACGGCAGACCGAAGCCTTGCGATGATTGATTATGCTCTGCGTCGTAGATTCAGCTTTTTGGAAATGGAGCCGGGGTTTGATTCCGACGGTTTCATTCAGTATCAGAAGAGCCTGAATAATGAGACCTTCAATGAACTGGTCGAGAAGGTCAAAGATCTGAATAAGAAGATCGCTTCGGATAAGTCACTCGGTAAGGGGTTCTGCATTGGGCACAGCTATTTCTGCGGCCACGATACTTGCACAGAAGAATGGCTGCATTCCATCGTGGATTTCGATATTCTTCCGATGCTCAGTGAATATTGGTTTGACGATTCAGCGGAGCTGCAGCGCTGGGAAAATATTCTTCATGGAGTATTTCAATGACAAAGGATAAGAGCATATTCATCAAGAATATTTACTACATGCTCTCTTATGCCTTCACCACATTGCAGCAGTCGGATGACGATAAGATCGCCACGGAGGAATTTGAGAACATGCATAATCTGTTCGCGGCGATTCTTTCAAAAGGAATCGGGCGGCAGTTGAAGCAGGGACTTTACCGGGAATACATGAACCGGAAGGAAGACCTGCCGGTGATGCGCGGCAAAATTGATATGCCGGGCACAATAAAAAATAAGATTGAAAAGAAGCAGCGCCTTAGCTGTGAGTTCGACGAGCTTTCGGAGAACAATCTTCTGAACCAGATATTGAAAACGACAGTTATGATATTACTGCGTCATTCTGAGGTGGATGCGGACTACAAAAATGATCTGAAAAAAGAGATGCTTTTTTTCTCCAATGTGGATGAGATTGAGCCGCTTGGTATCAAATGGTCGTCTATTCGATTCCAGAGGAATAATCAGAGCTATAGGGTGCTTCTCAGTATTTGCCAGTTGATTGTCGAGGGTATGCTCCTGACAACAGATGATGGTGAATATAAGCTGGCTTCATTCGTGGATGATCAAAGGATGAATCGCTTATATGAGAAGTTTATTCTTGAGTATTACATCAAGGAACATCAGGATATAAAGGCCAGTGCGTCGCAGATACCGTGGGCTCTGGATGATGGTGTAGGTACGCTGCTGCCGGTTATGCAGAGCGACATCATGCTTGAAAGTAAGTCGGGTGAAACGGTGCTCATTATCGACGCAAAGTATTATACGCATACGCTGGCAGAGAACCGTTTTAATGCAAGAATGCTTCATTCAGCTAACCTGTATCAGATATTCACTTACGTCAAGAATAAAGATACTGATATGGGTGATGAGGATCATTCAGTATCAGGCATGCTTCTCTATGCAAAAACAGATGAGGAGCTGCAGCCGGACAACAGCTATCAGATGAGCGGGAATAAAATAAGCGTCCGGACGCTGGATTTGAACATGGAATTTTCAGAAATTGCTAAGCAGCTTGATGACATAGCAGCGGAGCATTTTGGAGGTCAAGTATGAAGATTTTTATGAACAGAACAAGATCAGGAGTAGAAGCGTCTGGTGAGTACGATCCAGATACTAAAGAGTGCATTGTGAAGAAAGGCTCGAAGGTATCTGAAACAGTAGCACACTCGGAAAAATTCAGAGGAGCAAATACTATAGAAAAATACCGCGCTGAATACGTGAAGGATGGCGTGGTATCGAAGGATGTTCATTTTACAAGCGCCTCAACGGCAGCTAACTTCGTAACCGGTGCAAGCACGAATGGAATGACTGCATGGAAGACAAAGGACGGTAAAACACTGAAAGAGGCCGTATCTAATTAAATCTGTTAACGCTTAGAGTTGAGGCGATGGGATTTCAGACTTGTTCCCTCAGAGCGAAGTCTTGAAGCGGTAGGCAAATCTGTGCGTTTGCATTATATAGGTAGGAGCAAGGTCTTTGACCTGTTTCCGAGAACGGACAAGGGTAAAAATAGGTACGTTTTATGGCAAAAACACGCTTTGATAAATTCCCGCGAACGACCGTAAAAATCTGACATCAATCTGGAGCAATCGAGCCACGTGGAGACGGTAGTTTTGATGAACAAGAATTTTTCGGAGGCAAAAGATCACGTACAAATAGGAATAGATATGAAGGGGATGAAATGATAATAGAAACAGAAAGACTCCTGCTCAGGGAGTATACA
>JAEEGL013485898.1_pt1 | contig 11063 bp, 9 predicted proteins | sample 9134231 | NCBI WGS metagenome assembly JAEEGL01 (sample SAMN16246548, study PRJNA631951) | gut metagenome | biome: gut microbiome; feature: rumen; material: fiber-attached | host: Bos | place: Iran: Karaj | collected 2018-10
CGGTTGTTGGGAGAAATGTAGTAAAGTCATCTGATATAGATTTTTTAAAAGTATAATTTGTTTTCTTGTGTTTTCGGGCCAGGTTTTGATATGCAAATATAATAATAAAAGTAATGTACGCGCGCGACCGCCCGGAAGCCGCGAGGCGTGCACGCTGGTTTAGACTCTATGTGATGAGAAAGAGCCAGACGCGGCCCTTGTCTGAGGAAAACGAAAACGGATTCCGTCGCGACGAAAACGGATATAGAAAATTCCAAGTCCGTTTTCGTTTCGGGAAGAAGGGGAAAGTCGGCGGAAAAGGGTAATCGCCCCTCCAGCGTGGCCGTGATGCCGGATACAACTGCGCCGCTGAGGCGTCTGTGGAAAGAAATATGTGTCACCGCATCGTCCGTTTCCGAAAAATGACGTAATTTTGCCTCTCTTACTTCAAAGACCGAAGGATGAAAATTGACGGACTGCACATCAGCGGCGGCCACCGGTTGCTGCCGCCGCCGGGTTTCTTGGGCATCACGCTTTTCGGCCATGTGTGGACACGCCACAGCCGTGAGGAACTGGCGGCGTTTCTGCAGACGGAGCGCGGGCGGGTGTTCGTCAATCATGAACGCATCCACCTGATACAGGCACGCACGTTGCGCTGGTGGGGGGTGTTCTATGCGGTTTACTTCTGGTACTGGCTGAAGCTGTTCCTGGTGTCGTTCCATTCGCCGATGGCCTACCTGACCAACCCCTTTGAGATGGAGGCTTACGCTAACGAGCGGGACCTGAACTTCAGGGTTTCGCATTGGCGCAATTTCCGGATGACGAACCGCCAGCGGCGGCGGTGGTACAAGGAACACGGCGAAACGTCGGAAAACGTTACAAAAAAACCGGGCGTCTCATAATTTTGAGACGCCCGGTTCTGTGTTTTCTGAAACGCCGCTTCAAATTTTTGAGGCGCCGTTTGTGATTTTTGAGGCGCCGCTTTTGATTTCGGCAGTTGGGCCTCTGTTGCGGAACGGTCAAAAAAACGTCGGTTGCAACCCTTCGCTATAGCGTCTTGGCGTCGAGGTCGGCGTAGTGGGGATGGTGGTCGGAGAGGTAGCGCCCCTCACCGATGAGCGAATTCCAGACGTGGGCCCGCTTGACCTTGATGCCGGGGGTGATGAAGATAAAGTCTATTTTCTCGCCTTTGTCATCGGGAATGGTGCCCCAGGCGTGGTAGGAAGCGTGCATGCCGCTGGCCTTTTTGGCCACCTTGTAAGCATCGTTCATGGGGAAAATGCGTGTAATCATGTTCTGATAGGCCTGCGACTGGTCGGTGCAGTTGAAGTCGCCGGTGATGAGCACGGGCAGGTTGTTGGCCAGGCGGCTGAGGCGTTTCTTGATGAGTTCGGCCCCGTTGGTGCGGGCCTGCTCGCTGACGTGGTCCAGATGGGTGTTGGCGAAGATGAAGCTATTGCCGCTTTTCTTGTCTTGCAGCAAGGCCCAGGTGCAGATGCGGCGGCAGGCGGCGTTCCATCCGAACGAGGGTTCTTCAGGCGTTTCGCTGAGCCAGAAGGTGCCGCTGCCCATGAGTTGGTAACGGTCTTTCCTGTAGAAGACGGGGCCGTATTCGCCGCCGTCCTTGCCGTCGTCGCGGCCCACACCGGCGTAGGCATAGGCCTTGAGTGTGTCGGCAAGATATTTCAGCTGTCCGGATTTGACTTCCTGCATGCCGAACACGTCGGGCTTCATGGCGTTGAGATATTGCACCACGTCGGCCTTGCGGTAGTCCCAGGCGTTGATGCCGTCGGAGGAGGTGGCCAGACGGATGTTGAAAGTCATGATGCGGAAGGTGCGGGCCTGCATGCTGGGGGTGAGCACTGCGAAGAGTGCCAGAAGAAGTAGGATGCGTTTCATGTTTTTAGTCATTGTTGATGAAGATGTTTTAGGTTTTACGGTTTATTTCCCCAGCAGGTGGTCAATGGCGCGGCGCAGTTGGGCGTCGTCGCCGCTGAGCATCTGTTCGGGCGTGTTGTAGATTTCGATGTCAGGGTCGAGCTGCTGGTTCTCGAGCGGCCGGCCTTCGGTGTCGTTGCAGTATATCTGGGGCAGGCCGCAGTTGAGGTGAGTGCCTGGAATCTGTTCCCACCACACGGCGGTCATGGTGCCGGCCACGGGAGTGCCGACCAGTTTGCCGATGCCCAGGGCGCGGTACATGTTGGGGAAGCCGTGGGCGTTGGAGTAGCAGTCTTCGTTCATAAGGACGCACGAGGGGCGGTTCCAGCGCGTGTAGGGGTCGGCACCGAGTTCCTGGCCGCGCGAGACGAAGGTGAAGTACTGTTTGCCGCTGAGCAGCACGGCCAAGTCGCCGTGGAGCCAGCCGCCGCCGTTGTGACGCTCGTCAACGACGAGGGCCTGGCGGTTGCGGTATTTTCCGAGGATGTCGGAATAGACCGTGCGGAAACTCTTGCTGTCCATGTCCTGCACGTGGACGTAGCCGATGCGCCCCTTGGAGTAGTCGTCGGTGAACTGTTGCTTGCGCTTCACCCAACGTTTGTAGAGGAGAGCCTTCTGGGCGGCCAGCGTGACGGGGCGCACGCTGATGTCGAAGGGCGCTTTGCCCTTGGGGCCGGTCACTCGGAGGCGCACCCATTTGCCTGCTCTTCCGGCCAGCAGGGGGAAGTAGTCCTGGTCCTTGAGAACGGGTTGTCCGTCGATGCTCTCGATGATGCTCCCCTTGGTAATCCGGCCGTCGTTGAGGTCAAGCGGTCCGCCCTCGACCACTTCGAGGATGCGCAGTCCGTCGCCGTCGTAGTCAGGGTCGAAGAAGGCGCCCAGGCTGGCCGTCGGGGCCGTGGCGGCGTCGGGACGGTAGCGCAGGCCCATGTGTGAGCAGTTGAGCTCGCCGATGAGTTCGCTGGCCAGTTCGCTCAGGTCACGCTCGTTGTCAATGTGGGGCAGGAACTGGCGGTAGTGGGCGGCATAGGCGGGGAAGTCGATGCCGTGGAAGCGGACGTCGCAGAAGCGCTCGCGTATCTGGTTGACACAGTGGTCGAAGATGCTGGTGAAGCGCACGTTGCTCCGGCCGTCGGTCTCGGCTTGGAAGGGGATGTCGGTGGTCTTGTTGTCGTTCAGGCCGTACTTCTTGATTCTTCCGTTGCAGATGTAGAGGTTTTCGCCCTTCTTGTCGGGCAGGAACTGGCCGCCGCCGAAGCCTTTGCTGACGATTTTGGTGGAGTTCTCCTCCAGGTTGTGGAGCCACAGGTCGTAGCCGCCTTCGTAGCGGGCGGTGTAGAAGAATTTTTTGCCGTCGGGGGTAAGGTACATCATGCCGAGGTTGCTGGAGTTGATGGTCAAACGTCTGACGCGGTCCTCGCAGTTTTCGAAGTCGAGGTTCAACGGCTCAACCGTATCCGTTTTGTTTCCGACGGAATCGGATTTAGTGTTTTCTATATCCGATTTGTGTCCTTTCTTTCCGGTTTTCTTCGTTTCCTTGGTCTTCGTGGTATCGGCTTTTTCGTTCTCCTTCATGGCTTCGTAGAAGGCGCGGTCGTCCTTGCTCATGTTGGCCAGAGTCCAGGCCTCGCGGTCGAGATACATGATGTAGGCGTCGTATTCGGCCCCCCAGCTGCCGTGGCTGCGGTAGCCCTGGCGGTCGCTGGCCCAGAGTATGGCTTTGCCGCCGAGGGTCCACTGGGGACTGCGGTCGGTGTAGCCGCTGCGGGTGAGGTTGACCACCTGCTTGCCGTCGGCGCTGACCACAATGACGTCCTTGTTGTTCCACCCGCCCTCGGCGATGGAGGAGGTGAGCAGCCATCGGCTGTCGGGCGACCATTGGAAGCTGACGTCGCCGTCGGTGTAAGAGAAATTGTATTTGGCCGGCAGGGCGGTGGTGACCGTCTTGGAGCCTACGTCGTAGATGCGTATTTCGCGCCGGTTGGCCAGGAAGGCTATTTTCTTGCCGTCGGGCGAATAGACGGGGTGCATGAAAGGTTCCTTGCCTGCGACAAGTTCGGTCTCTTTGAACTCAGTGGCGTAGGTGAAGCACTTTTCGTTCTTGCGGGTCAGCGCCGTGGCGTAGAGATTCCACGTGCCGTTGCGCTCGGAGGCATATACCACGGTGCGTCCGTCGGGACTGAGGGTGGGGTCGTCCTCCTGCTCCACGGTGCGGGTGATGCGCTTGGTGGTGGCGTGGTCGGCGAGCGTGGCGTAGATGTCGCCGTTGGCGGCAAAGACCACTTCCTTCTCGTCTTTGCTGAGGCTGATGGACGAGGCTCCGTCGGTGATGGTGCGCGGGGCGTTGTATTCCTCAGTGTCGTCCATGGTGACCGTGATGTTCACGGGCTGGGGCTTGCTGCCCGGCCTCATGGTGTAGAGCGTGCCGTCCCAGGAGAAGCACAGCAGACCGTCGGCTGAGGCTGAAAGGTAGCGCACGGGGTGTTTGCTGAAATTGGTCAGCTGCACGGGCGCGCCGCCGTCGGTGGTGGCGGAATAGACGTTGATGATGCCGTCGCGCTCGCTCAGGAAATAGTAGGTCTTGCCGTCGCGGGCCCAGACGGGGTTGCGGTTTTCGGCGTTGTCGGTGGTCAGCTGGCGGAAGGTGCGCCCTTTCGCCGCGGTCTGTGTCAGGAAGAGGTCGCGCGTGATGGGCGAGCGGTGGTGCTTGCGCCAATTGTCCTCATAGCCTTTCTTGTTCTGGTAGAGCAGCTGCCCCTGGGCATTGACCGACACGGCGTCCATGGCAATGCCCGAAAACAGGACGGGGCGGTGGGCGTCGAGGTCCACGCTATATACCTGGGTGAAGTCGCCGGGCGCCACGATGTCGCTCACCGTGTTCATGTAATAGGCCGAGTAGAGCACGTGGCTGTTGTCAAGGAAGGCCAGCACCTGTTCATTGGCCGTATGGGTGGTGAGCCGCTTGGGCGTGCCGCCGTTGCGGCCGATGACGAAGACGTCCATATTGCCGTAGCGGTCGGATGAGAACGCTATGTGGCGTCCGTCGGGCGACCAGCAGGGAGACGCGTCGTAAGCCTTGTGCGATGTGAGCCGTTTGGCCTCGCCGCCGGCGGTGGGCACGGTGAAGATGTCGCCCTTATAGGCGAAAGCGATGGTTTGCCCGTCGGGCGAAATGGCGTTTTGGCGGAACCAGGCCTTTTGGGCCGGTGCCAGTGTGGCCGTAGCGGTCAGCAGTAATGTCAGCAAGTATTTCATAAAGGTAATCTTTTTCCTGTTTCTCTCTGTTAAAAACGTAGCGTGTAGGGCAGGTTGAAGTGCCTGGCTCTCGGTTTCCAGAACTTGGCGCGGGCCTCAAGCACCAGACGTATGCACTCCTGCGGGTCGGCTCCCCGTGCCGCGGCATAGTCGCTGGCCAGTTGGACAAACCATTCGGGCTGTCCCCACAGACGGGCAAAGTTGGCGCAACCCTTCACGATGTCCACAAGACCGAACTCCATGCGGTTGATATCGACGATGGAGAAGTGCCACTCCCCGTCCACTTGGTCGAAGAGAATGTTGCCCGGCGAGTAGTCGCGGTGGAAGATGCCGGCCTCGTGGAGTCCTGCAGTGAAGCGGGCAAAGGCTTTCACGATGTCGCGGCAGTCGTCAACGGAGGCATCGCCGAACTCATAGAAGCGGCGGCCATAGGGGCACTGCTCGCTGATGAAGAACGAGTAATCCAGCAGTCCGCCATGGCGTTGCTCAACGTAAGCCACCGGTGCCGGCGTTTCAAAACCGGCAGCCAGCACCCTTTCGGGATAGGTGAAGGCACGCAGGCCCTTGGGCTTTCTCAGAAACGTATAGACCACACGGTTCAGGAGCGACGGACGGTGGTAGCGCTTGACATTCCATTGTCCGCGGGAGGTGTCGAACGTCTTGATGGTGTTGCGGCCGTCGTGTACCGTGTTGCCACCGGAGTCGAAGCGGGCCACGACGGCTTCCACTTCGGCCTGGCAACTTTCGTATCCGCGGCCAAGTCTAATGGTTTGCTTCATGGTGCACTTCCTGTATGTTTTGTTCGCGTTCTTCATCGGTGCGCTGGCGTTTCCACCGGTTGTGGGTCCACAGCCAGAACTGGGGCACCTCTCTGATGCTCTGTTCAAGCAGCCGCATGTAGTCTATGGTCAGTTCGTTTTCTTTGTAATCTGCCACGTTGTCCGTCATGCGGCGCATGTGGCAGCGGTAGTAGCCGCGGCGCGGGTGGCTCATGTCGGCGTAGTAGATGGCGGCGTTTACCTTTTTGGCAATGCGCTCCGTTCCGGTGAAGACGGGCGTGTCCTGGTTGAGGAAGTTCATCCACAGGTGTATGTTCTGCCACTTGGGGCCTTGGTCGGAGATGAAGCCGATGATGGCTTTCTGTCCCGACTGGCGGTAGCGCATGATGGCGCGCAGAGAGTCTTTCTTGTTGATGTTGTCACCGCCGTAGCGTCCCCGGATGGTGAGGAACAGGCGGTCGAAAGCCTCGCTCTCCAGAGCGCTGTATAGCTGGGCGCACTTCACGCCGGGAGGCGACCACCACTGGAGCGAAGCCACGTATTCCCAGTTGCAGTAGTGGCCCAGATAGATGAACACGAAGTCGTGGGTTTCAAACGACCGGGCCATGTCGTCCATGCCCTCGAACACCATGCGGCGCATGACATTCTCTTTCTTCATCGTCAGCAACTTCACGTTCTCCACCATGTAGTCGCAGAAGAAGCGGTAGAATTTCCGTTCGATGCGTTTGCGCTCCAGCCACGACTTTTCGGGGAAGGCGTTGCGCAGGTTTTTCTCCACCACTTTCTTGCGGTAGCGCGCGATGTGATAGATAATGACGAACATCAGGTCGGACAACCTGTAGTGCACCCACATGGGCAACAGTGAAAGCAGGTAAACCGCCCCGTAAAATATATAATAGGTCAATTGCTTCATCATTCACAACTTTCAGTTTTCCCTGCCACTTTCTCCACGGCTTGGACCACGCTTTGGGGAGTGATGCCGCGGAGGCAGGCATAGGGCTCTTTGTTTTTACATGCCTTGTTGCCGAACACGGAGCATGGCCGGCACGTCAGGTCCAGTTGCAGGTTTTGGCTCCCCGGCCGCTGTAGGGCGGCGAAGCCGGCATAGGGGTGGGTGGCTCCCCACAGGGTTACGGTGCGCGTTCCCACCAGTGAGGCCAGATGCATGTTGGCCGAGTCCATGCAGACCATGGCGTCGAGCTGGCTCATCACGGCCAATTCCTCGCGCATGGTGTATCGGCCCACCAGCGAGGTGACGTGGTCGCAGCCCGTTTCGGCGTTGATTTCGCGGGCGCAGGCTTCGCACCATGCCTTTTCCTGCTCGCCGGCACCGAAGAGGAATACTGAGCGGTCGCCGTCGGCTTTGGATGTGTCGTTTCCCTTGGCCAGCAGGCGGATGACTTCTTTCATCTGTTCCAAGGGGTAGATTTTGCCTTCGTGCTGGGCAAAGGGCGCGATACCTATCCAGCATGCTTCGCTCTTGGGAGGAAGCGGGGAGAAGCCTGCCGGTTTGAGCGGCTGCAGGTCCACTTCAAAGGGATAGCCCAGACGGGCAAACACGTCGGCATAGCGCTGCACCGAAGTGCGCAGCGGTTTCAGGTCGCGGTGCTTTGCGCTCGTCAGGCGGTGTTTCTCCTTATGGCCTTTCCTGATATGGTCGCTGGGCCGCCCGCCTGCTCTCAAACGCAGGCGCAGCAACATGGTGCGGAGCACGTCGTGCAGGTCGGCCACACCGTCGTAGCCTTCGCTTTCCAGTTCGTGGTAGAGCCGCACCAGCCCGTTCACGCCTTTGTAGTCGCTGACCTTGACGGGGCGGAAATGCACGTTCGCCGGCAGCCCTTCAAAGAGCGGCGCCGCCATCGGACGGCTCATCAGGGTCACCTCGTGCTGGGGATACGCCAAGGCAAACGAGCGCACCACGGGCACCGTCATGGCGACGTCGCCCAGGGCCGAAAACCGCATTGCCAACAGGTGTGCCATTCGTCCTATTCCTTTATATAATATGCAAAGGTACGAATAAATGAGTGCAAAGCGTGAAAAAGGAAACGTTTTTTTCTTTTGGCGGATAAAACGCCCTGCGTCGGTCACACTAAGTCCGCTTTCGTCCGAACGAAAACGGATTTAGGAAAAACTAACGCCGTTTTCGTGCGGTGGAATGGAGATTTCTTGGTACATTTGCACCATTATTGACTCAAAAAGATTGTTTATGAATACAGAAAATCAAGTGAAATTGCCCGAGAACGCGTTTCGCGAACTGAAGGAGGGCGAGGAATATCAGCCCGTCATGCCGTCGGCCAGCCGGCCGCGCGAGGTGACGGCATGGTCGTTGGTGCTCGGTCTGGTGCTGGCCGTGGTGTTCAGTGCGGCGTGTGCCTACCTGGGCCTGAAGGTGGGCCAGGTGTTCGAGGCCGCCATTCCCATCACCATCATCGCGGTGGGTCTGGCCGGTGTGACCAAGCGCAAGGACCCTCTGGGCGAGAACGTCATTATCCAGAGCATCGGAGCCTGTTCGGGCATGGTGGTGGCCGGCGCCATCTTTACGTTGCCGGCGCTCTACATCCTGCAGGCCAAGTATCCCGACATCACGGTGGACTTTGTCAAGGTGTTCCTGGCCTCGCTGCTGGGCGGTTTCCTGGGCATACTGTTCATGATACCCTTCCGCAAGTATTTTGTGAAGGACATGCACGGCAAGTACCCCTTCCCCGAGGCCACGGCCTCGACGCAGGTGCTCATGTCGGGCCAGGGCGGAAGCAATCAGGCCAAGCCGCTGCTCATCGCCGGACTGGTGGGCGGCATCTATGACTTCCTCGTGGCCACCTTCGGCACGTGGGCCGAAACCTTCAACACGGCCCTGCTGCCCCTGGGCCAGACCATTGCGGCAAAAGCCAAACTGGTGTTCAGTCTCAACACCGGCGCCGCCCTGCTGGGCATGGGCTACATCGTCGGCCTGAAATATGCCGCCATCATCTGCGCCGGCTCGTGCCTGGTGTGGTGGGTCATCGTGCCCGTCATTGCCTTCTGCTTCGGTGACGTGGAGGTGGCCGGCGGCGTGACGGCCGCCGTGGCTTCGCCCGACGAGATATTCAAGTATGCCAAAAGCATCGGCATCGGCGGCATCGCCATGGCCGGACTGCTGGGCATCTGGAAAAGCCGCAAGATCATTGCCGGCGCCGCCAAACTGACGGGACAGGCCTTCAAGGGCGGGGCGGCAAAGGCCGACGAGGTGCGCACACAGCGCGACCTGTCGATGAAAATTATCGCCATCGGCGCCCTGTTGACCATCGCCGTCACATTTGTATTCTTCCACTTCGGTGTGATGGGCGGCAATCTGCTCTTCAGCGTGGTGGCCATCGTGCTGGTGGCCGTCATCGCCTTCCTGTTCACTACCGTGGCGGCCAATGCCATTGCCATCGTGGGAACCAATCCCGTGAGCGGCATGACGCTGATGACACTCATCCTGGCCTCCGTCATCATGGTGGCCGTGGGGTTGAAAGGCTCCGCCGGCATGGTGGCCGCCCTGCTGATGGGCGGCGTGGTGTGCACGGCCCTGTCCACGGCCGGCAGCTTCGTGACCGACCTGAAGATAGGCTACTGGCTCGGCTCGACACCTCAGAAGCAGGAAACATGGAAATTCCTCGGCGTGCTTGTCAGCGCAGCCACTGTAGGCGGCGTCATCATGCTGCTCAATAAAACTTATGGTTTCACCAGCGGACAACTGGCCGCGCCGCAGGCCAACGCCATGGCCGCCGTCATCGAGCCCATGATGAGCGGACAGGGCGCGCCCTGGCTGCTCTACGGCATCGGCGCCCTCATCGCTCTGGTCCTCGACTTCATGGGCATCTCCGCCCTGGCCTTCGCGCTGGGCATGTTCATACCGTTGTCGCTCAACCTGCCCTTGCTGGTAGGCGGTGCCGTGCAGTGGTATGTCACCTCGCGTTCCAAGGACAAGGCCGTCAATGAAGCCCGCGGCGAGCGAGGCACGCTCATCGCCAGCGGACTCATCGCCGGCGGTGCCCTGATGGGTGTCTTCAGCGCCATCCTGCGCTTCCTGGAGTTCAATCCCGTCAACGAAGCGTGGCTCGCCAGCCCCTGGAGCCACCTCGTGTCGCTCGTGGCCTATGCCCTCATCATCACCTACGTGGTAAAAGCCTGCCGGAAAGTAAAAAAATAAAAAATAATTGGTTGGCGGGCGCAGTAGTATGAAATAAAAGTTGTAATTTTGCGCCGCCGTTACGAGATAGCGGCATACGTATAACCAAATAAATAATAAAATTATGGCAACAAAAATGAGATTGCAGCGCCGCGGCCGTAAAGGCTACGCCTTCTACAGCATCGTGATCGCTGACTCGAACGCACCACGAGATGGTCGCTTCAAAGAAAAGATTGGTACGTACAACCCCAACACCAACCCCTCCACAGTGGACCTCGACTTTGAGCGCGCCCTGTATTGGATAGAGGTAGGTGCCCAGCCCACCGACACGGTTCGCAACATCCTGTCGCACGAAGGCGTATTGCTGATGAAGCATCTGCGCGGCGGCGTGAAGAAGGGTGCTTTCGACGAGGCTACGGCTCAGGCTCGCTTCGACGCTTGGAAGAAAGAGCGCGAACTGAAGCTCAGCAAGGCCGCCGACGAGGTAAGAGCCAACGCTAAGAAGGCTCAGGCCAGCCGTCTGGAAGCTGAAAAGCAGGTGAACGAAGCCATCGCCAAGAAGGTAGCCGAGAAGAAAGCCGAAGCCGCCAAGGCTGAAGCCGAAGCCGCTGCCCAGGCCGCTGCCGAAGCCGCTGAAACCACCGAGGCTCCCGCCGAGGAAACAGCTGCCGAAGCTCCTGCTGCCGAATAAGGCGACGAGGACAATACCAAAACAAAAGCCGTCCGGAACTCATTGAGTCCCGGACGGCTTGTTTTATGATGCCGCGTGTCTGGCGGATAGAAGTTTTGCTCTTACTTCACCTGGATGACTAGGTAGCGGCTGACACTCCAGAATTTTTGGGGATCGGTGATATGGAGGGTGTACTGCTTCTGCGCGTCGCGGTCGAGGGTGTAGCTGCCGGCGGGATGGCTGGTGAGCAGTTGGGCGCTCTTGGAGTAGAGTTTGACGGAGGTGACCACGC
>JAEEGL014731275.1_pt1 | contig 11063 bp, 8 predicted proteins | sample 9134231 | NCBI WGS metagenome assembly JAEEGL01 (sample SAMN16246548, study PRJNA631951) | gut metagenome | biome: gut microbiome; feature: rumen; material: fiber-attached | host: Bos | place: Iran: Karaj | collected 2018-10
AGAAAAGAAGCCCCCGCGATCTTTTCAAAAAAACTGTCCAATGTGCAGACCGCAGTGACCGCGGCCTTCCTGTGCATGCCGGCCCTTCTGCTTTTTACGCAGGTCTTCCTGCCAGGCATGTGGCCGGATCGTTTCGGCAACGGCAGAGGGTATATCTGGCATATTTCGGCGGATGCGCTGAAACTGCTTAAGCCTGCCGCGAAAGTATTCGGCACCGGCCAGGATACGATGGGGATCGTCATCACCGAACTTGCCGACAGTGCGGAGCTGGCGGTGCGTTACGGGGCGGCCGTGCTGGTAAACGCTCACAGCCTGCTGTTAAACAAACTCATCGAAGCGGGAATCTCCGGAGTCCTTCTGTTTTTTGCAATCATGATCTGTTCCCTGTGCTGCCTGAAAAAAGTCCGGGATGTTTCAGCCGATGCCCTTGCGGCCGCGCTCGGCTGCGCGATCGTGTGCTATTTCCTGCTCGAAGCGATCATGTTCGAACAGGTCGCCGCAGCACCGCTCTTCTATGTGATGATCGGCCTGGCAGGCGCGGCGGCAGGAGAATACGGCCGCAGGCGTGGGTGACCGCTTCCGCTGTTTCGGAATTCCCTGAAATTAATACTGGATATTGCCAGGCTGTCCCGGGTAGAATAAAAACAGTCCGGATCTATCGGAAGGCATCGGATCGACTCAGTACAGGGTGCTGCGAAATGGATGACAGGATGAAACTTTCGGATCAGCAGAACAGCAACATCATTGACGGATTTGTTACCGGCTTTTCGGCGGCCCTGCTGCTGGGAGCGGCAGCGGGCGCATGGTATACGGGGACATGGGGCACGCTGCTTTCCGATTTCCGGCGGATTATGATGACGCCGGGGCCCCTGGTCACGGATTATTTCAATATCGGGAGCCTGCCCGCGGCATTTCTGAACGCGGGGCTCTGCGGGCTTGTCATGGCCCTGTTCATGATCGGGCTTCCCGGGCCTTCCCACGTCAATACGCTGTCCGGCTATTTCCTGGTGGTCGCGCACTGCTTTTACGGCCTGAACTTCCTGAATATGTGGCCGTGCTTCCTGGCGCCGTTCATCTATCTTTTCCTGAAAAAACTGGACTACAACCAGAACCTGCACGTCTGTATGTTTTCCACCTGCTTCAGCCCGTTTATCAGCGAATTCCTGTTCCGGTACACCCGGGAAGCGTCGTTCCAGGTCGGAAATACGCATGTGGACGCGGTCGGGCTCCTGAATACGCTGACGTTTTCGCTGGTGATCGCGTTTGTGGCCCCGGCGGTGCTGCCCGGCGTCAGGGCCTGGCACAAAGGATATAACCTTTACAACGGCGGCCTGGCCTACGGCATGTTCGGCTTTCTGGTATTCAATTTCCTGTACCGCACGATGGGCATCCCGGCCCCGCAGGTACCGGAATATGCCAACGAAGTCTACAGCCGTTTCGGGTATTCCTACAAGCTGTTCGGCAACACTTTTTTCCTGGTCCTGTTCCTCGCCTGTTTCCTCGCGGGGTGGTACTTAAACGGCAGAAGCCTGCGCGGACTGGAACACCTGCTTCTGGACACCGGGTACCAGAGCAATTTCGCGCAGAAATACGGAATGCCCCTGTGCCTCATCAACGTCGGCCTGTACGGCGCGCTGTTCCTGGCCTATATCAACCTGGTCATTCTTTTTACGGAAGGCGCCGGGTTTACCGGCCCGACGTTCGGCGTGATCATCGCGGCGTTGACGTTTACCGCGATGGGGCAGCATATCCGCAACGTCTGGCCGATCTTTGTCGGCTATCCCGCCCTCTCGCTCCTGGTCTTCGCCTTCAACCATCTGATCGGCGGCGAGGCAACGTGGACGGTCTCCACGCAGGCGTATATCAACAGCGTCGCGTTCGCGACGGGACTCTGCCCGATCGTGGGGCGCTACGGGGAAGTGCCGGGCATCGTGGCCGGCATGCTCTGCGCCTCCCTGTGTACGGCCACCAGCGCCCTGCACGGCGGCCTGATGCTGTATAACGGCGGATTTACGGCCGGCATTACGGCCCTGATCCTGATCCCGATTCTGGAGCATTATGTGAAAGTGCCCAAGAAAGACATGAAAGATCATATCAACCTAAGAGACATGATGACGCTGGACGAGAAGGCGAAGAGAAAGGATTAAGTATTTTCCTGCACGCGGAACTTCTCCAGCCTCCCCAGATCTTCCCTGCCGAGCATGGCTTTTGCCAGGACACCCTCCGGCAGGTATTCACAGCTTTCAATATCGCCGTTCTCCTGAAGCCTTCGGAGGACGGCGCCTTCTTTGTAGGGAAACAGCAGGGTGCAGCGCTGCCTGTTTTCCCGGAGGCAGTCCTCGATGGCGGAAAGCAGGAGGTCCACGCCTTTATTCCGGAGCATATCGTCTTCCGCCGCCGCCGAGAGATAGACGCGGCCGCGGGCGCGGCGTGGCTGCCAGTCTCCGCCGTAGGCCAGGTCGGTCTTGTTGTATACCCGGATCATGGGGATCGCCGCGGCGCCGATCTCCTCCAGCGTTTCTTCCGTGACTTTTTCACAGATCTCATAGAGCGGGTCGGAGACGTCGATGACCTGGAGCAGGATATCCGCGTACTTTACTTCTTCCAGTGTGGAGCGGAAAGCCTTGACGAGGGAGTGCGGCAGCTCGTTGATAAAGCCGACGGTGTCGGAGAGCAGGAAAGGGTGCCTGCCCGGGATGCCGATCCTCCGGACGGTCGAATCCAGCGTGACAAAAAGCGCGTCTTTGACGCGGACCTGCTTTTCTTCTTTATCGGAAGGGGAGAGATCGGACAGCTCCAGCAGCCGGTTCATTAGCGTGGATTTTCCGGCGTTGGTATAGCCGACCAGGGCGATCCGGGGAAGGTCTGAACGAAGCCTTTTTTCCCGCTGGGTCGCGCGTTCGCGGTCGATCTTTTTCAGCTCCTTTTCCAGTTCGGTCATGCGCCGCTCGATATGGCGCCTGTCCAGCTCGATCTGCGTTTCGCCGACGCCGCGGTTGGACTGGGATCCGCTGGTGCCGCCCTGTCTGCCGAAATGCGTCCACATGCCGGCGAGCCGCGGCAGCAGGTACTGCAGCCTCGCGTGCTCCACCTGGAGCTTTGCTTCCCTTGTCCTCGCCTGTTCGGAAAAGATCTTCAGGATCAGGCCGGTGCGGTCCATTACTTCCGTCTCCAGCTCTTCTCCCAGATTTTTGAACTGCATCGGGGTCAGCTGCTGGTCGAAGATGACCAGATCGGCCTCGAGCCCCGCCGCGGCGCCCTTCAGCTCGGTGAGCTTACCGCGGCCGATATAGGTCGCCTTGACCGGCGTATCCGCGCGCTGGACGACCTCATGGACGGCTTCGATCCCGGCGGTCTTTGCCAGCATCGCCAGTTCGTTCATGGATCGTTCAAAAGAGGCTTCGTCCTGTGTGGTCCGAAGACCTGCCAGTATGGCTTTTAAAGAATGCTCCTGCATGTATTCCGTGTTTTTTACAGCAGGCGGATGCTCTTGATCCTGTCGAACGCCGCGGACATGTACGAAAAGCTGCCTTCGTCGATCAGCGGGGTCACGAAAGCGAAGTCCTTTCCGCAGCCGCAGTCCGCTTCTTCTCCGGCCGCAGCCCCGCAGCAGCCTTCCCTGAGGCTGACTTCCTCGATCTTTTCGCCGAATACGGTCCTGGCCATGTTTTCCTGTTCTTCGGGAACGCGGACAAAGAAGCGCCAGAACTGTTTCTTGTCGGAAGCCAGGACGGCCGGTTCGTTTTTCAGGCCGATATCAATGTTTTTACCGATGTTCCGGACACATTCGACCACGTCCGAGACCACCGCGCTGGCGGTCGGAAGCTTGCCCGCGCCCCTGCCGTAAAACATCAGGTCGCCGACCATGTTGCCCTGGACGAGGACGCCGTTGAAAACGTCCCGGACGCCGTACAGCGGATGATCTTCCGGAACCAGGAAAGGCGCCGTCCGGACGTAGATCTCATTGGTCTCCCGGTCGTGGAAGCAGACGCCGAGCAGTTTGACGGCCCTGCCCAGTTTCCGCGCATAGGCGAAATCATCCGTATCGATCCTGGTAATGCCTTCGCAGGGGACCTGCCGGTATTTGACGTTCATGCCGGTGACCAGCGAAGCCAGGATCGCGATCTTGCGGCACGGGTCGTGGCCTTCGATGTCCGCTTCCGGATTCTTTTCCGCGTACCCGTTGTCCTGCGCCTGCTTTAAGGCGACGTCGAACGGCAGGTTTTCCTGTTCCATTTTGGTCAGGATATAGTTGGTCGTCCCGTTCAGGATGCCCATGATGGAGGTGATGAATTCCTGGGAAAAAGAAGTGCGCAGCGGACGCAGCAGCGGAATGCCGCCGCCGACGCTGGCTTCAAACAGATAGCTGCAGTTGTGCTCTTTGGCAATGACCGCGAGGGTGCCGCCCAGGACGTCGACCAGTTCCTTGTTGGACGTGCAGACGCTGATCCCTTTTTCCAGCGCTCTTTTGGAAAAAGTGAACGCTGGCTCCTGGCCGCCCATCGTTTCGCAGATGATCTTGATCTCCGGATCGTTCAGGATGACGTCGATGTCATGCACGACGCGGTCCTGGTAAGGGGAATCCGGGAAATCCCGGAGATCCAGGATGTACTTGACGGCGATCCCTTCCGGAATATCCTTGCGGATCTCGTCCTGGTTTTTGTCGATGACCTCGGCGATGCCGCTTCCGACGGTTCCAAATCCCAAAATTGCTATCTGATTCATGCTGCTCCTTCCTGTTACACGTGCCTGTTATCCCGTAATGCTGATCTTCCGGACGCCGTGCAGCTCCTTCAGGCTTTCCAGAAGCCCGCTGGCGTCTTCGGTATGTTCACTGAGCTGGACACTGATGCTGACGGCGGCCGCTCCGCCGGCGGGGACCGACTGATGGATCGTCAGGATGTTTGCCCCGTTTTCGGCGATAACGCGGAGAATACCGGACAGAACACCGCTTTCGTCGGTGACGTCCAGCGACAGCGTCAGCGTTTTGCCGGCGAACCGGTCGTGGAACTCCTCGATATCGTCTTTGAATTTATAGTAGGAGCTCCGGCTGATCCCGGCGGCCGCAGCGGCTTCCGCCACGGTCTTTGCGCTGCCCGAAGAAAGCAGGCGGTTTACTTCGACCACTTTCTGCAGGACTTCCGGGACCGCCCGTTTTCTGACAACATAGTATTCCGCGCTCATCTCGTCCTTATCGGCGGCCGCTTTTCGGCAGCCGTTCTGCCTTCCAAAGGTGTCCTTACTACACGAACAAATGTCCGCTGATGACGGATATATTAACACCGCGGAAGGGGAAATGCAAGCTGTTTTCAGCACAAAAACGAAATGCCGGAGGCCGGGCTGTATCCGGTCCCGGCCGCATGACAAGAAAGACGGAAAATCCTGCGTATTATGCTGTAAAATAAAAACAGTACTATATCGCTAAACAGCCGGGGAAAATGCCCGGGGGCACGGCATGAGGATCAGGGACGCATTAAGCGCGGTGTTCCGCGGAAAAGAAGAAAAACCATATATCTCGCTGACAACGGTATGGTCCGACCAGGCAGACGATGAGCACAGGATCCCGCTGGCCGAATATCCCAGGCCGCAGATGGAACGAAAAGAATGGGCGTGCTTAAACGGCTGGTGGGACTATGCCATTGCGGGGAAAACGGCGGCGGCAGGATCGGAAGGCGGATTTCCGCCCGCGGACGGCCGGATCCTGGTCCCGTTTTCACCAGAGACGACAAGATCCGGGGTCGGAAGGCAGCTGATGCCGGGAGAGGCGCTCTGGTGCCGGAGAACGGTAAACATCCCGGAGATCCGGGAGGGAAGCCGGCTGCTTCTTCATTTCGGTGCCGTGGACGAGCGGTGCACCGTCTGGTGGAACGGGAAAGAGGCGGGAGAACATTGCGGCGGATATCTTCCGTTTACATTTGACGTGACGGATCTGCTGCAGGCCGGGGAGAATACCCTGACGCTGCGGGTGTTCGACGATACCGACCAGGGACCGGCCTGCCGCGGAAAGCAGAAACTGCAGCCGGGCGGGATGTTTTATACCGCCCAGAGCGGCATCTGGCAGACGGTGTGGACAGAGTGGGTGCCGGACAATTATATTCGGGAACTTCGGATCACGCCGCGTATCGAAACGAATGAGGTGGAGATCGGGATCAGGATATGCGCGCCGGCAGCAGGGAGGATCGATATCCTGGAACCCGCGGGATCACCTGCCATGGAACCACCTGCCATGGAACCGGAGCCGGTCCCGGACGCACGGATCGTTTCCGCGCAGTTCCGGCCGGAAGACTTCGGCCCGGATGGCTTCGCGGTCTGCCGGATCCCTGTACCGGATCCCCGGTACTGGACGCCGGAGACGCCGGTCCTGTACCCTTTGCGGATAAAAGCCGGGGAAGATAAGGTCAAAAGCTATTTCGCGATGCGTTCTTTCGGGACGGGAACGGATCCGCAGGGGCGTCCGTGCCTGACGCTGAACGGCCGGCCGTATTTCTTCCACGGCGTGCTGGACCAGGGCTACTGGCCGGAAAGCCTGATGACGGCGCCTTCCGACGAGGCCATGATCTATGATATCCGCGCCATGAAGGACGCCGGTTTCAATATGCTGCGGAAGCATCTCAAGATCGAGCCGGAGAGATGGTATTATCACTGCGACCGCCTGGGCATGGTTGTGTGGCAGGATATGGTCAACGGCGGCGGAGAGATCAATTCCCTACTTTGTACCTATCTGCCGACAGGCATTCCCGCAATCGGAAGGCATTTCAAAGACAGCCGTTACGGCCTGCTGTCCAGGAAGGACCGGGAAGGACGGGAAGTTTTCGAAGAACAGCTGCTGGAAATGATCCGGCACCTTTACAACTGCCCCTGCGTCGGCCTGTGGGTAATCTTCAACGAAGGCTGGGGGCAGTTCGACGCCGCCCGCCTGGCCGGAAAAGTAAAGGAAAAAGATCCGACGCGGCCCGTCGACCACGCCAGCGGGTGGTTTGACCAGGGCACCGGCGACGTCTGCAGCATCCACAATTATTTCCGGAAACTGACCGTTGAAAAGGATCCTCACGGCAGGCCTTTCGTGATCTCGGAGTACGGCGGATATACCTGCCGCATCCCGGGGCACGTTTCCACGGAAAAGGCGTCATACGGATATCATACGGAAGAACCGGATACATATCCGGAGGCCTTCCGGGCACTGATGGAAGAGATCCGCGCCCTTTCCGCCGAAGGCCTTGCGGGCGCGGTCTTCACCCAGGTATCGGATATCCAGGAAGAATTGAACGGTGTGCTGACTTTTGACAGGAAGGTCCGGAAAGACAGACAGGGAGGGACGCCGGAAGGCTGACGAAGAAACGGATAAAGATTATATAATTGATACAAAGGGACGAAGTCGTCGATCATAAAGGAGAAAAAGAATATGGGATGGAAAGTATTGCTGCCGCAGGAGATCATGGAAGAAGGACGTAAGCTTCTGGAGGATGCCGGTCATACCATCATTATGGGACGCGGATTTGAGACGGAGGACGTCCTGGCGGATATGAAAGAGCACCGGCCGGACGCGATGATCGTCCGGATCACGCCCATTACCCGCGAGGTCATCGAGTCAAACCCCAATCTTAAAGTCATCGTCCGCCACGGTGCCGGATTCGACGCGCTCGACGTAAAAGCCTGTCATGACAACGGCGTCCAGGCACTTTACGCGCCGGTCGCCAACAGCACGTCCGTCGCGGAGACCGCGCTGCTGCTGATCCTGGAGTGCAGCCGCAACGTAACGCTGCTTCATAAGACCTGGGTCGAAGATTATTACAAAGCGAAACTGAAGATCCGGAAAAACACGCTGAACGGGAAAACGCTCGGCATCGTCGGCTGCGGAAATATCGGATCGCGCCTTGCGAAACGCGCGCTGGCGATGGAAATGAACGTCCTGGCCTACGATCCATACAAGCCCGCGAAAGACTTCCCCGACGGCGTGGAGGTCGTCCGCGATATCGACCGGATCTTCACGGAGAGCGACTACGTCTCCCTTCATGCGCCGAATACGCCGGTCACGAAAAACATGGTCGACCTGGCCCGCCTGAAGACCATGAAGCCGACGGCATTCCTGATCAATACCGCCCGCGGAGGCCTGGTCGTCGAAGAGGATCTGTACGAAGCCTGCAGGACCGGCATTATCGCGGGAGCCGGACTGGACGCGATCCGTAAGGAACCGGTCGATCCCGCCAACCCGCTCCTTACGCTGGACAACGTCATCATTTATCCGCACATCGGCGGGAATACGACGGAAGCGGCGCACCGTGCCAGTTATTTCGCGGCGATGGGCGTGCAGGAAGTGTATGAAGGCAAGGAACCGACCTGGCCGATCCACGACGTCGACTATGCCTCCGCGCCCACATACACCGATACCAAAAAGCCGGATACCAGGCCGGCCGGTATGTTTGATTTCTGATCAATAAACTCAGTGACAGGTGATTCGGTCATCAAAGACCTTAAAACGGAGAGACCTATGAAATACAGACAGCTTGGTAAGACAGGACTGAAAGTCAGTGAGATCGGCTTCGGCGGGGAATGGCTGGAACGGCACGAGGAAGCCGAATCCGTTGAGCTGATGAAGTACGCGCACGAAAAGGGCATCAACATCGTGGACTGCTGGATGCCGGATCCCAAATCCAGGGACATCATCGGCAAGGCGATGGAAGGATGCCGGGATTCCTGGTATGTGCAGGGCCATATCGGCTCTACCTGGCAGAACGGCCAGTACGTCCGGACCCGGGATATGGCATTTGTCCGTCCCGCGTTTGAAGACCTGCTTGCCCGGTTCCGCAGCGATTACGTGGATCTCGGGATGATCCATTATATCGATTCCCTGGAAGACTGGAATACGGCCATGAACGGTCCGTATATCGAATACGTCCATGAACTTCATGAAAAGGGGATCATCCGGCATATCGGCCTCAGCACCCACAATCCGAAGATCGGGAAACTGGCGGTGGAGACCGGGTTTGTCGAAATGATCCTGTTCAGCATCAACCCGGCTTTCGATATGCGTCCCGCGACGGACGACCTGGATTCCATGTTTGAAGGCTACGATAAGGCAGATTACGCGGGCATCGACCCGGAACGGGCAGAGTTTTACAGGCTCTGTGAGGAAAAAAACGTTGGGATCACGGTCATGAAAGGCTTCTTCGGCGGCCGCCTTTTCAATAAGGAACAGTCGCCGTTCGGGGTGACGTTTACCCCGGTGCAGCTGATCCATTACGCGCTGACCCGGCCGGGCGTTTCGTCCATTCTGTGCGGATACGATACGAAAGAGCAGGTGGACGCGGCCGCCGCCTACGAGAGCGCTTCGAAAGACGAAAAGGACTACGCGTCCGTGATCGCGTCGGCGCCGCTCCATTCCTATACCGGCCAGTGCACGTACTGCGGCCACTGCAGGCCCTGTCCGATGAACATCGACATCGCGATGGTGAACAAGTTCTACGACCTGGCGAGCGCGCAGCCGTCCGTTCCGGAGAGCGTCCGGGAACACTACAATGCCCTGGAGCACAGGGCTTCGGAATGCATCGGCTGCCGGGGGTGCGAGAGCCGGTGTCCGTTCGGCGTAAAGGTCGCCGAGAGAATGGCCCGGACGGCTGAACTTTTCGGGCGCTGATCTTACCGGATCCGGAGAAAGAGAGAAAGATGAAGACCTATCATATCGCGGTGATCGCCGGCGACGGCATCGGGCCGGACGTCATGAACGAAGCCAAAAAGGTGCTGGCCGCCGTTTCGGAGCTCGACGGCGGCATGGAATTCGTGTTTACGGACTTTCCGTGGGGCTGCCGGTATTACCTGGAAAACGGCCGGATGATGCCGGAAGACGGGATCGAGATCCTGCGCGGCTATGACGCGATCCTCCTGGGAGCCGTCGGATATCCGGGCGTACCGGACCACATTTCCCTGCGGGAGCTTCTGCTCCGGATCCGCCACGATTTTGACGAATATATTAATCTCAGGCCGGTACGGCTTCTAAAAGGAGCCGATTGTCCGTTAAAGGGGATCCGTCCGGAAGACGTGAATATGACGTTCGTCCGGGAAAATTCGGAAGGCGAGTACAGCGGGCAGGGCGCATGGCTCTACAGGGATACGCCGAACGAAGTGGTCATCCAGGACGGCGTGTTTTCCCGGAAGGGGACGGAGCGCGTTATCCGGTATGCCTTTGAGCTGGCGCGGAAAGAGAAAAAGTCGCTGACCAGCATCAGCAAGGGAAACGCCCTGAATTATTCCATGGTCTTCTGGGACAGTATTTTTAAAGAAGTCGGGGAGGAATATCCGGATGTGGAAAAGCGCTCGCTCCTGGTGGACGCGGCGGCCATGTTTATGGTCAGGGATCCGAAGCGTTTTGAGATCGTCGTCACGTCCAATCTTTTCGGGGACATCCTGACCGATCTCGGCGCCGCCATCGCGGGCGGCATGGGCCTGGCGGCCGGGGCGAACATCAATCCGGAGAGAAAGTTCCCGTCCATGTTCGAGCCGATCCACGGTTCCGCCCCGGATATTGCCGGGACAGGGAAAGCCGATCCGCTGGCGGCTGTCTGGTCCGCTTCGCAGCTGCTCGATCATTTCGGGTACGAAGCCTGGGGCGCCCGGATCATTGAAGCGATCGAGCTCCTCCTGACGGAACATAAAGAAGATCTGACGCCGGACCAGGGCGGCAGCGCGGCCACCTCCGGATGCGGAGACGCGCTGATCCGCGTGCTGGCCGGTATTTCCGGGAAACCGGAATAGGAAAAGATATTACAAAGAGCTGCCGTAAAAGGCAAACACGTCTTTCAGAGCGGGGTAAAGCGCCGTATAGGCGCGGTAGCCGCGTTCATATGCATCGTCCGCGGAACGGTCCGGCAGGACGGTGTTCATGATCTTTCGTTCAAAGTTTTTCGACGCTTCAAAGACGTCCCGGAACACACCCGCGCCGGTCCCGGCCAGAAGGGCGGCCCCGACGGGCGCCAGGTCGTTTTCTTCCAGGATATCGATGCGGCATCCGGTAATATCCGCCTTGATCTTTGACCAGACGGCGCTCTTTGCGCCGCCGCCGAAGGACG
>JAEEGL015198947.1_pt1 | contig 11063 bp, 11 predicted proteins | sample 9134231 | NCBI WGS metagenome assembly JAEEGL01 (sample SAMN16246548, study PRJNA631951) | gut metagenome | biome: gut microbiome; feature: rumen; material: fiber-attached | host: Bos | place: Iran: Karaj | collected 2018-10
ATAAGTAAATGATCTATATGTTCCTTTAATCTTATCACCTAGACCAAATGAAATCATGAAGTCTGTTGCAGATTGTGATATACAAGCTACATTTTTAACATCCTTTTTGATTTCTACAGTTTTTCCTTCCATATCAGTTACAGTAACTGTATCACCTGTATTTCCTGATTGACAACCTGTAAGGCAGATTGCGCCTAGGCCTAATAATCCAAATAATGCGAATAGTTTTTTCAATTTTGTTTTCCTCCCTTTTCTTCCTAAAAAATTATCATACTTTTTAAACGTCATTAAACAATAAATAATAGTATCACACTCCTAAATATTTTTCTTTTAATTTCTTATAATAAAGTAACGGATTGTCGTTTCTAAGATTAACTATATCCTTAAGTCTATTAGTTTTCTTAATATCTACTACTTTTAAATAGTCCTGATATGTGTATAGTTTCCAATTCTTCAACATAAAATTTCTTGAATCTCCAGCAGGATGATACCAGCGATAATCATTTTGAATGTTTTCAAATTCTTTAATTTCTATTACCTTTCCATCAATATGATTTAATTCTTCTCTATCCCAACCATTAAAACTATTAAATGAAGAATAATCTAATAAACAATTGGCACCTGAATTCAAAAAGATTTTAACATATTCATTTGACTCTATTTCATCTATAGTTAGGGGCCTACTCTTTTTTTGCTTAAAATTATCAAAACCAATTGTTTGTTTTTCCTCATATTCATATGTAAGATTATTCAACAATAAGTGATCTTTTTGTATTTGCGAAAATGTGGATAGCAAATATTCGATTGCTTTTATATTCCCACTTTCAAACACCTCTTTAGCATATATTTCACAGCTAAAATTATAAACTTTCATTAACAACCACCTTAAGTCATCACCTTTAAGATCCTTATTCTCATCGAGCAGTTTTTTTAAAAAATCTTTTTCATCTTTTTCTGTTGAATATGCTAAATGACCTGGCCCATGCTTAATATATGCATAATATCCAATATCAAATTCAAAATAGTCTTTTATGAATTTGAACTCTTCAAAGTCATCATTTTTCAATCTATCGTATGGCCATTTTACAAGTAATTCGTAGAAACGTTCTTTTATCATATTGCAATGCTCATAGAATACTTTTGCATCCACATCGTAATCTTCTTTTTTTGTATTAAACAAATAATTATTCAAATCATAATTTCGTTTCCAAAAATCATAATTAGATTCATTATTCATTTTACCGTTTAATAATTCTTCAACTGTCACTCCATATAACTTAGATATTCTATATAGCATTTCTGTCTTAATTGAACCATCGCCGTTTTCCCATTTGCTAACAGCAGGCTTAGATACGCCTAGTATGTCAGACACGTCTTGTATTGTTAAATTTGCTTTAATCCTTAAATCCTTTATAAAAATTTGTGTTGCATAATTAATCATTTTAGTATACCTCGGTCTTAAAGTATTTATCTCTTATTTCTCGGACAGACAAATCATCAATTTCTTTCATTAGCTCCTTTGTCAATTTATCATTACGATATTCAAGAAATTCTTCATAAGGTATTTTTGATTTCCAATAAATAATATTGTTCCTTATAGAAACTTGATCATGACCACCAATTTCTTCGTATTCCTCAACTTCATATTCTGTTTTACCAGAATATAGTAGTTTTTCTAAATACTCTAATTCTTGTTTTGCTTTTGAAATCTCTAATTCTTTTTGTCTATATTTATCAAATGTATCAAATATATTTTTAGACATTCTATATAAATCAGCCTTCCAATATCTTTCTTCTTGGGAATAATCAACCTTGATATTATGCTTTTCACAGTATTTTTTTGCAATTTCTAATTTAATATCATCAGGAATGGTTTCATGTTTCATAAAGAAATCATATAATTCCTCCACATCAGAATATTCACCATTAGTATAGTAATCACTACCAAAATCTCCACTTAAAGTAAAGTAATAATCATTTAAGAATCTATTTTTAGAGTTATTCTCTAATAAATAATATCTTGCTATGTTTTTATTAGAATCTTTATTTTCATCGTAACAAGATACTTTAATAGGCTTTTCGCATAGATTATAAAGTTCTTCTAGTCTATCTATAATTCTAAATCTTTGAATTTGCTTTCTCCTAATGTTCATAAAATAACTATTAATTTTAGCACCATGTCTAATCATTATCTTTAGTTTGTTTTTAATGTACTTATCTCTATCGTATGGTTCGCCATTATTATCTTCAAATCTTTTCAAAAACATAGAGCCAAACTCATCAGGTTCAACAGAAATTGGATCTACATTTTGAAATGTAGCAAGCATCATATCCTTATACCAATCTTCTAAATTATCGAATCTACTTTTTATTATATCCAATCTATCTTCTTTGATGCCCTCTATATCATTTAAGTATTTAAACCATATCACTTCTTTTTCATTAAATAATTTCTCAAGTTCCCAATACTTTTCTTTATCAGCCATATTTCTAACATCTATCAAGCATTTAATAATTGCAGATTTTAGTCTTAAATATTCATCATTTGAGTCAGTATTAACATACTCTATATTAGCATATTCTGATAGTCCATAAAAATTATTAAACAAAAACTTAAATTCATTTTCTTCGTTATGAGTGAATTCTCTTGTGATTCTAATTGATAATAATTCTTTAAATCTTTTTACAATCTTAAGAATACTCTCGTTTTTAATTTGCCCTAGATTTGCTTTATTATCAAATTTCAATCCCCAATGCTCGTTAGATATAATGTATTCCTTTGAATAATCTATATCTAAATAATCTTCACCATCAAGAATTTCATCAATGTTTTTATCATATATTTCAGCTAATATTTCTAAATTATCAACACTAGGATAATTAACACCCTTTTCCCAATCACTTACTGAATTAATCGATATGGTATCGCCGCTTTTTTCCCCTATTACAGAAGCTAGTTTTTCAAGTGACCATCCTTTTTTCTTTCGAAGCTCTTTTAAGTAATTACCAGTTTTAGTTTTTATCATTTATTAACTACCTCCAGAATAATATCTTTTCCATTCCTTTTCTAATATCTCGTATCTAAGTTGTTGCCCCAAATGAGTTTTCTTATATTTTGCAGTTTCTTCCTTTGTTTCTCTAAACACTTCACACTCATTTACTGCTTCACATTTGATTTGTTGTTGCTTGCTATGTACACTGAAATACTTATCTTCTTGCATTTCTTTCAATCCTTGAAAATACATTTCCTTAGTTATTTCATTTACAGATTGAATTGCATCTTTTCTATGGTGTTTTACTCTTGGCTTGCTCCTTACTGTTTTAGCTGCATCTTCACCAGTTTCAGCCTTAACATAAAACTTCTTAATAATATAATTATTTCGACCAACATGCCCACACTTGGCCCTAACCACATAATATTTCATAATCGTTACCTCCTTTGCCTTACATTTTTATCTTAGCATAGGATTTTTTTTAAACAACAATGCAGAAGTTTAATGTTTTAATTGATTTATTTATAATTGTTAACTTTTACCTTAATTATAGCACATTAATCGCAAAATGATAAATACTTTTCAAAACGAAAAAGACCAGATTTTAACATCTGATCTATCTTCCTAATCGTCATATTTAAAAAAAATCTATATTTGCCTTTCTAAAAACTCGTAAAATCTAGGAAGTTTTAGTGATAATTTACCATACTCTGGTGATTCAATTATTCCCCTTTTTATTAATCTATCTCTATATACAGAAAAAACATTTTTCTTCATCTTAGATTTATTTAATAAATCTTCAACATTATTAACTGAATCACTAGCGAATGATTTAAGTATTTTCTTATCATTTGTACTTAACTCACTATACATTTTTTCATATACATATTCTTCTAAATACTGGTCATATTTAGCATATAAACTATCATCTAGTGTAGGATTTTGTTTTTCAAACACTAGATGGCCTAATACTTGATATGCATATGCATAGCCCTTAGTTGCTTTGGCTAACTCTAATGCTTCTTCCTTTGTTATATTAAGTAATTCCTGATACGAATTAGTGATTGCGGCTAAATTTAATGGTTCAAGGCTTATTTTAGGTGCTCTATATAAAAATGTTAAATCCTTATCATTTTGTAATTCATAAATATTTTGATATAAGCCTGTCATTAATAAACGAATAGGATATTCTTTTCTAATTAATAATTGAAATACTTGTGTAAAGGTCTTAACATGATCATTATTAGATACCTCATCAACTGCAATTAAAACATCTTTATTACTTTTCTTGATTTTTTCTAATAATACCTCTATTAAGGATATGACATTTTTTACAGGCTTCTCACCACTGATTGAAAATGAAATTCCACTGAATGAGAATCCAAATGTTTTATTATTAAATATTTTATTCTTTATACTAGAATCATAAAGCGCTGATGCTAATTGCTCTAGCATGTCATAGTTAGGAATCAATTCAATAACTATCCAATTCTTTTCACTTTCTAATTGCTTCGAAATATGAGAAAGCATTACAATTTTTCCTGTTCCTCTTACGCCAGTTATAAAGAAAGATTTATTTCCTGTTGGAGATTTAAAATCAGAAATAATTTCTTCTGATTGCTTTAATCTTGAAATATAATTATTGGGTTTTAAACCAAATGTAAGCTCAAACGGATTGTTCATTTTTATACTCCTTTATACTTTTTAATTATTTTTATACTCTTTTATACTTTATATATTTTTTAATACTCCTTTATACTTTTTTCAATATATTTGAACGATAATAATTTAAAAAGGCATCCGAAGATGCCTAATTAACATTAAATTCTCTTATTTTAGTTTAATCCAGCAAACAGGACGAACACCAACCTGAGTTAAACCAACGTATTGGAAATCTAATTGATTTCCTAAAACTACAGAAACATCTCCATCGGTAAAAATTGGTGAACGCAACCACCATGCTGCATGATTCTCATCATAGCCCTTAGACTTTGCATATGGTGTACCATTTGCTTTACCTATTTTACCGTTAGCTAAATATTTACTTGCTTCAACATATGATAGTAAGAATAATTTATCGTTTGTATTATAGCATATATATTCATCATTAAGACAATTAGTTGTTGCTTTGCTGTTATCAACTAATATCGATTGTATTATACTCTTTTCCAAATCATTAAATGCTAAATTACAAAAACCATCATATAACCATTTATGTATGCTTGATTTTACATAATTATTAGCATATTCGACACAAACATATGAATTATAATATATTGTATTTGGTGATTTGAATAATTTTTTAACCTCTTTTTTATGAGGAGTAGCATGAAATGGTGCTGCAAAAATAACATCATGGGTAATTATCAGTGCCATACCATTTCTTTCCTCTAATATATCCCATTCAATAGGCTCTTTAGTCTTATCATTACTCTTAAAGAAGCTTCCAAAATAAATTTTGTTATCCTTTCTTTCATAAGCCTTTGCTGAAATGACTGGTGCTGGCTTTGTAGCTACCTTAGCTGTAGTTGTACTCTTTGTGCTACTAGCCTTTGTTGAAGCTTCCTTTGTTGCTTTTTCTACACTAGGTTTATTAGTTTTAGCAGCTGTTGTAGTCTTTTTAGCTTTATATGATAGATTAATCCAGCATGCAGGACGGACACCATATTTTTCGCTATTATACCAAACGCTATCTATAACTCTATGGTCTTTATCGCGAGAATTAGATATAGCATAATAATACTTATAGCCCTTCAATAGCCACCAACTTGATTCATCCCACCTACTTGATTCAAATAATAAATCTCTATACTTCTTGACTTCATCTGTTTGTAATAAGAAAATATTATCCTCAACTTTTTTATATTCAGGAAAAAATTCGTGTCTCTCATGAAACTCATACCCGATTGTAGTCATTATTATTTTTTCTTTTTGATCGTTATTAAATGCCTTATTGTAAAAATCATTATTTAACCAGCTTCTAATATCTGATTTTTCATAGTCCCTATGTTGTTTATCATATACGATAGAATCAATTATATTATGAGTTATTATTAATGCATTACCATCTTTTTCCTCTAATATATCCCATTCGATTAATTCATCTTTATTATCCTTATTTGGATATAATCCGAAATAAATTTTATTGTTTTCTCGAAAATAGCCTAAATCCTTTAGGCTTTTTGTTAATCTTGCTTCTCTTTCTTTCCTTTGTTTTTCTTCTAATTCCTTTTGAGCCTTTATTCTTTTTTCCTCTTCGATTCTATTTTTCTCTTCCAAGTCATTAATATAAGAGCGATAATCAAAGCCACATGAAGGGCAAAAATCAGGCATATTAGCTTTTTCATATCCACATTCAGGACATTTATTATATATTATTTTCATATTAGCTCCTCAGATAATCCATTTATTTTATATTATTTAATACCAAATTTTATCTCAAAATATTTATCGGATAAGTATTTAATGTGGTCAATAGAAATAGCAGTGCCTTTGGAACAATTCTTAATATCTCTATTCAATTCTAGTAGCTCATTAATTTGTGCACTCATTGATGCTAATTTTACTGTTTTATTATCCTTTTCTATTTCCTTATCATTCTTATATGATGTTAATTCAATATAATAATCTCCGCCACCTATCTTATCTATGGAGTAGCAACGAATATTACCTTCTACCCTTTCTTCCTTTATTTTAATATTTTTATCCTGAAGCTTAACATAAAAATCAATTACATAGTAATCATTTTTCTTATCATCCTCCCAGAATAAAAATATACCCTCTGTCAATAATCTATTATATAATTTCATATTAACCTATCTCCTTTTTCTATTGATAATCATTATAATGATTATATCATATTTATAATAAACTTTATAGGCTCAATTCTACATATAAAAAATGTGAAGCATTTTAATAATATACTTCACATATCTATTCTACTTATATCTTAATTCCTCAATGATATTATAATCATCTATTGTTTCTATATCCTTATCACTAAATACTTCTAATATCTTAATAGTTAAATCATCAAATTCACCATTATAGAATTTATCTATTACATTTTTAAATATTATATTATTAGTTACAGAATAAAATAATGTCATTGATGATTTAATTTTTAAATTATCAGGATATCCTACTATATCTATAATATCATTATTATTTTCTAATAAAGCATTAGTGATATTAATAAGATTATTTCTTAAATAATCATTATTATAATAGGCTAAGCCCTCTAGCTTAGATTTAATACCATAATAATTTGCATCATAGCTAAAGCCTAAGCCTCTAATTTGAGGAAATATAAACCAGATCCAATGTGATCTCTTTTTACCACTCTTTATTTCCTTATATGCAGTATCATAATAATCCTTTTGTGCATTAATAAATCTATCTAAATCGTACATATTATTTCTTCTTAATCACTAATCCTATCGTATCCTTACTAGGATAATATTTATCAGATGTATAAATACCCTTTGATTCTAGTATCTTATAGGCAATATGCCTGCTTTCCTTTGATAGTGGTGGAGTTTTATATTCACCATCAGAATCTACCTTCTTTAGCCAGCCTAGCATTTTCATTGCCATGTCCTTTTCTTCCTTGGTTTGTGGAATAAATTTCTCATATCTTAGAGGCTTATATTTAACCTCGTGCCAATTATTATCTGGATTATCAATCATTATTTCTATTATTATAGGAATAAATATTTCTAATATCTCAATACAGTTTTGCTTTGTTGCTTGATTATCTAATGAGTTATATGAAGCACTACCATGGAATATTTGATTTCTAAGTAAATAAATTAATTCAAATAGGGTATATAGAATTTTGTCAGCATCCTCTCCGGTTTTAATAAATTCCATATATTTATCCCAGTTTCTACCAACATAAGCATTAGCGTTCTTTACTCTTTCATCTCTAGTTTCCTTTTCATCTCTCCAGTAAATAGGATATAGCTCAGGAATAGAAATAAAGTTTTTAATTGTTTGTGATTTATCAATTAATGCTTTCTTTAATTCCTTATTCTTATCTACATTATTAACAGATTCTAGAAATGTTCTAACCTCAGAGAATTCAGTAAATCCAGATCCATATAAAGCATTAAATGATATCCATAGCTTTATTATTCTTTCATCTTTTCTTTCTTCATTCTCTGATGCCTGTCCCCAGCTAATAGCTCTATATACTCTTAGCTTAAAATCAAAGCTCATATTATTAGATTTAGAATCATAATATTTTTTTAATTCAGTGTATGTCATTAGTAAGCCTCCTTATATATAAATTGTATCGAATAATAATTCATATAATTATTATAGCATATAAAATACTATTAATAAAATCTAATGAACAAAATAGCCAAGAACCAATATACAGTTCTTGGCATATTTTTATTTATAATAAATCCTCATAGTCATATTTAGAAATAATTTCTTTAGTAAGATACTTATTCTTTGTCTTTTTGATTAGATCATCAGCTTCATCTACTTCTAATCTTAATACCATAATAATGTATTTAATAAGCATTGAGTCATCATCAAATTTATCTGTCAATTCCTGTAATTCAGATAAATCAATTCCATTAAATGAATCAATATATGTTTTTTCTACTTTTTCATTTTCTGTATCCTCTAGTAGAATTTCAAATATATCTTCATCTGATAGATGGAATTCAAACATACCTTCTATATCAACAACAGATAAGAACTTACTTTCATTATTTTTCTCATATTCTAGTGATGTTACTACAATAGAGTTAAATAGTCCACCTGAAATATCATATTTAATATTTTTAATAAAGTAACTCATTTGTCATTTCTCCTTCTTATTATTCTTCATTGCTTTTTATTAATTTTGCTAGATTATCTAGTTCAGTATCCTTGTATTCTTAGAAGAAATCTAGCTCCTTATACTTTTCTAAATATTTAATTCCAAGCTCAAGATTAAATCTTGATTCATCACTAATTAGGTAGTAGCAAGCAATTTTGTATACAACATCTGTTGAATAGTTGATATCACCAAATACCCTATAATAGAAATATAGAAATTCAAAGATTAATAAATATTCATCATAATACTTATTATCCCAAAAGTATTTACATGCTAGCTCTTCTAGTCCATTTCTAACGAAATAACTGTTTGATGCATCAATTACTGAACTCTCCTTTAAGTCATCTTCCCTCTTATCAAAAATATCTCTAATCAGCTTTGATGCATAATCTAGCATACCTGGATTATCGATACATTTCAATGCCTTAAACAGCTTGGCAGATCGGATATTTATTTTATCAATTGCAGTATCTAATAATTTATCATATAGCTTATCATAATCATAATCACCTATATATAGCATATTCTGATCTACAGGTACATAGCTTTTATAGAATCTTGCAGTGGCATATCTCTTATCATAAATGTTATTAATTATTGCAGTTAATAATTGAATTACCCTATAATCAGTTAGATCTAAGGTATCACCCTTTCTTATTATATCTATAGATAGCTTATATATAATAGAATTATATGCCTTATTAAATAATAAATCCTGTGTTTTAAGTTTTAATTCCTCATAATCATATTTAGCAATAATTCTATTATTATAAGCTAATTCTATTAGATGAAGTGGCTTATAATATTCCTTATCTAAGGAGATATTAATATCTTTGATGACATTATCAATTATCAGATGCTCAAAATCAGTTAATGAATTCTTCGAATTAGATAGTAATTCCCTTTCGAGTATATTATTACTATCTATATTATTTCTAACATAATCAATCAATTCATTTCTCATTTTTATATCATCTATGTATTTAGATAGATATAATAAATGCTTAAATGATTTATAAGATTTAGATTTGTTAATTATTTTATTTAATAAGATTTTATTCTGATTAAATAAATATAATACTATCATATAATTTAAGGCATTATCATAGGATTTAGTATCAACTAAAATACTTAGTAGACTATATGTATTCCAGTAATATGATATTTTCTTATCATTAGTTATTACTGATGACGCATATAATATCAAGTATTTATAGGCTACCATATCTAGATACTTAGCATCATTATATTCAGTGGCATAAAGCATTATCCAGCTTAGAATATATTTATACTCACGCTCATATTCAGATAGATATTTATTTATATTATCTACTATGTATTTTAGATTACATTTGTTAAACTCATATGGCTTCTCTAGGTATCTTTTTGCTAGTAGCATATGCCTATTTTGGTTTCCACAATAATGATATGCTGTTAGATAATGTAATGCAATATCAAGTGTAGCAGCTAAATCAGCATCTGTCATATTATCAGGATCAATGCCTTTAATTCTTCTTTTACGTGCATTAAGCTCCTTATAATCTAATAGCTTGAAATCCATCTAAATCCTCCCTCTCATTGATAATATCTATTTATTTTATTTCTATTTTGTATTCACCACGATTAAGTGATGAAAGGCTATCATCACCGATTAGGAATTCAGATTCCATAGCATTATTTGTTCTCATATAAATATGAATGTGAGTATTATCTCTAAAATCAGGCTTATATACTGAATCAGTAATTCTTTGTGAGATAATAATGAAATACATTCCATATTCATGTCCGTTTTTTAGTAGAGATGAAAGCTTGGTTGTGTAGCTATCATCCTTAGTTGGATTGTTAGTAGGTGCTACATCCGATAAATCATCAATCACGATAACTCTAGTATCCCTAACACCTTGGGTCTTTCTATTCTCATACTCACTAAATAGGGTATCTATATAGTCAGTATATGGATAGATATCTACTATTTCGCAATCAATATCATTATATTCAAAGGAAGCCTTAGAGCCTATTACCTCAGGCTTAATGCCATTAGATAATAGACTCTTAGCTATCCTTCTCGTAATAGTTGTTTTACCACAAGCAGTATTTCCAACTATTGAAATATTTGGATGAGCACATAAGTCGTATTTTTCGTTGTTTAGTGTAAATTCCATAAAACCATAACCTCCTTATTATAAGAATCTACGTGTGAAGGAGAACTCCCTCTTATTGAAATTGAACTGACA
>JAEEGL016929252.1_pt1 | contig 11063 bp, 6 predicted proteins | sample 9134231 | NCBI WGS metagenome assembly JAEEGL01 (sample SAMN16246548, study PRJNA631951) | gut metagenome | biome: gut microbiome; feature: rumen; material: fiber-attached | host: Bos | place: Iran: Karaj | collected 2018-10
GGCCGGGAGAGGGTTTTTGCGGGAGGAGCGGGTCATGGCAGGGGGAGCAGCGGGCGGAGGAGCGGTGCAAATGTTTTTCGAGCCGGGCGAGGAGCTTGGAGAAGATCATGACGAGGATGAGGTAGATGGCGGCGACGGCGAGGAAGGGGATGTAGGCCTGGTAGGTCTGGGAGCGGATGATGGAGCCGCCGCGGGCGAGGTCGTCGAGTCCGATGAAGGAGGCGATGGAGGTGTCCTTGAGCATGACGATGAATTCGTTGCCGAGGGCGGGGAGGATGTTGCGGATGGCCTGAGGGAGGACGACGCGGCGCATGCCCTGCGCGTAGGACAGGCCCAGGGAGCGGGCGGCCTCCATCTGCCCCGCGTCGATGGAGACGATGCCGGCGCGGATGATCTCCGCAACGTAGGCGCCGGAGTTGAACCCGAACGCCAGGATGGCGACGAGCACCTTGTTGTTGAGGTTGGAGAAGATGATGAAGTAGGCGATGAGGAGCTGGACGGTCATCGGGGTGCCGCGGATGACCGTGATGTAGACCTTGCAGACCGCGTCGAGGAAGGTGAAGTGGCCGTGCTTGTCGTGGGTGTAGCGGACGATGGCCGTCAGGAAGCCCAGGATTGCGCCGAGCAGCACCGCGCAGAGGGCGACCGTCAGCGTGTTGCGCAGCCCGTTGGTGATGTAGTGCCAGCGGCCCTTGTAGACTTGCTCGACGTGCGTGGTGCCGTCGGGGGCCGTGACGGTGCGGGTGCCGAACGGGATTTCCTTGATGAAGCAGACGTAGAAATTGTTCTCGAAGGAGGCCAGCCAGGAGCGACGGACGGGAAGGACGAGGCGGAGGCGGTCGGCGGGGTCGTCGGCGTTGGCGACGCGGAGGTCGAGAGTTTCGGCGCGGGAGCGGTTGGCGGTGACGGAGAAGGTGGCGGATGCCTGGCCGGGGGCGAAGGTGAGGGTGGCAGGCGAGAGGGTGAAGGCGCCTTCGGCGGCGGATGGGGTTTCGAGGGTGTAGGAGGCGGCGAGGGAGGAGTCGTCGCGGTTGAGGGTGATTTCGACGGGCGTTCCGGAGAAAAGGCCCAGGGGGAGGATGGGGGGCTCGGCGGGCGAACCGTCGGGGGCGGGCGGCAGGGCGAGGGTGGAGGCGTGGCGGCCTTCGCGCTCCTGCACGGAAAGGGTCAGGGTGGCGTTGGTCTGGCCGGCTTCGAGGGGGATACGAGCGGAGAGGGGGATCTTACGGCCGGGGATGTCTACGGTGAGCTCGTAGACGATGCGCTCGGAAGGGTCGTCGCGGACGAGATCGACATCGCGCGCGGCAGGGGTGTCGAGCGAGACGGACACACGCGCGTCTTCCGCGGATTCCGGGGACTCCTCCTGGGCGCGGGCGGCGGGCACGGCGGCGTAGAGCCACAGCGCGGCCGCGAGGCCTGCGGAGAGGAGCGGGGAAATGGACGGAAAGACGCGCGCGCGCATCGGAGCGCCTGGTTATTCGGCGGCTTCGGCGGACTGGAGGGCGTCGGCCTTGGCGGTCCACTCGTCGACGATTTCGTCGAGGCGGCCGCTGTCCTGCAGGCCTTCGATGACCTTGTTGACGGTGGCGAGGAACTCGGGCTGGCCCTTCTTGATGGCGACGGCGTATTCCTCGACGGTCAGGAAGTCGGAGATGTCATAGTCCGGCTCGCCCTTGATGAGGTTCTTGGCGGGATCGATGTCGGCGATGACCACATCGACCTTGCCCTGCTTGAGGGCCGCGAAGGCGGAGGCGGGGGAGTCGAACATCTCAGGCTCCTGGCCGAGCTGCTCGCGGACGAAGTCGGCGGAGGTGGTGCCGTTCTGGACGCCGATGCGGTGGCCCTTGCCGGACTCGGGCTCCTCGAAGGGGGAGGCCTTGGCGTAGACATAGACGATGCCCGTGCGGACGTAGGGGACGGAGAAGTCGACCTTCATCTTGCGGTCCTCGGTGACCGTGATGCCCGCGGCGGCGAGTTCGGCCTTGCCCGCGATGAGGGAGGGGAGGACGGAGTCAAACTCGACATCTTCCACGGTCAGGGTGCGGCCGAGCTCGGCGGCGATGGCCTTGCAGATCTCGACATCGATGCCGACGACTTCGGTGCCCTGGCGGAACTCGTAGGGCGGGAAGGTGGCCTCGGTGATCATGCGGATGGGGGCGGCGGCGGCGGGCGCGTCGTCCTGCGCGAAGACGGGGGCGGCGAGGCAAAGGGCAAGAAGGATCAGGATGGTTTTTTTCATGTTTGTTCCTTGGTTAGTCGTTGTGGCGCAAAACCCTACCACACACGCCAGGGGCGGACAAGAAGGAAGTGCCCCCGACCCGGTTTCGAATAAGATATTGCTCCATCCAATAGAAATATGTTTCCGCTCGCCCCAAAACTGACTTCCATGCAATGGAAAGCCATCCCCATTCGTGTCAGTCCCTTGTCCATTGTGCAACAGATCATGCTGTTTTACGGTAGATCAAAAGCATTTATATCAATATTGTGTCTTGCTTAGGATGGTCTTGCAAGGGTGGGGAGTTCGGCCGCGAGGAGGCGGTGGAGTGCGCGCTGGCTGGGGTAGCGGCGGAGGAGGTCGGCGACGGTGATGCGTGTCTGCCGGACGGCGGCGAGGGTGTCCTCGTCGTCGGTGTCGGGCAGGGGCTTGTCGGGGAGAATCCATGACATCGTCCAGCTGGCGCTTGCTTTTTCAAACTGTAGATAGTCGAGAAAGCGCTCAGCGAGCTTGCGGTAGCGGCTGGCGGAGGAGTAGCCGACGGTGGGGCAGTATTGCGAGAGCCAGCCCTTGAGGCCACGGCCGCGACCGCCGAGCTGACCGTCGGTTGCGCGGACGCGCCGGGCGTCGAGCGTGGGCGTGATGGCCAGGAGCATGGCCCCGAGCTCAAGGGCCTGGGTGAGGGTTTTCTTTCGCTTGGTCTTGAAGCGTGCGGTGACCTGGGCGGGGGTAGGGAGGCCGGCAGAAGTCATTTTCTCGGTCATCTCGCGCATTTTGGAGCGTTCAATGCCGTGCTCGATGAGTGTCTTGGCGAGGGCAAAGGGGGCGGCGACGGCGACGAAACCGGCGAATACGACCTTTTCGGCGAGGGCGCCGAAAAGATCGCCGCCTGCGGTGTGCTGGTCGTGTGCCCAGGGCTGACGGGGCGGGCGGGGGGGGGCAAAATGGCCATGACAATGGCGGCGGGGGGGATAGGGCTTGTGGTGCATGGGAGACCTCCGGGGAGGATGATTGCAGAGAGGAGGCCGGAGGACAAGAAAAATGATAAATATTATTGTATTATACCGTAAAACAGCATAAACGAATAGAGGATGAAGGAGGGGGGCGAATGAAAAATCATGCATGGGGAAAATGGGTTGCCGGGGGGAGGGGGAAGGGGTAGAGTGGGGGGACACGCGGATGTGATTGTAGAAAAGGACGGATGGACATGGATGGACGGGAAATGGAACGGCTGCCGGCGGATCTGAGGCGGGTATTGCTGGGCGAGGAGGAGATCCGGCGGCGCGTGGAGGAGCTGGCGGCGGAGATCGACCGGGATTATGCGGATGCGGAGGGGCCGCTGCTCGTGGTGGGAGTGCTGAAAGGGGCGTTTGTCTTCACGGCGGACCTGACGCGGCGGCTCCGGTGCCGTCATGTGGTGGACTTCATCGCGGTGACGTCGTATCAGGGCGGTCAGACCACCGGGAACGTGCGGCTGATGCTGGATACGCGCCAGAACATGGAGGGGCGGCATGTGCTGGTGGTGGAGGACATCCTGGATTCGGGCTACACGCTGGACTTCCTGGTGCGGTCGTTCCGGCAGCGGAATCCGCTTTCGGTGCGGACGGCGGTGCTTCTGGACAAGCCGGAACGGCATGTGAAGCCGGTGAAGGTGGACTATCTGGGCTTTTCCATCCCGGATGTGTGGGTGGTGGGCTACGGGCTGGACTATGACGAGCAGTATCGGACGTTGCCGTTCATCGCGGAGATGCGGCCGCCGGGGGCGGAGGGCTGAGGCGTCCGGCTTGTACGGCGCGAGGCGGCCCATGGCGGGGCCGGCGCAAAAATCTGATGAAGCGTGACGGGGGAATGGAAATGCGTTGCAAAACGGGGGGGGGGAGGGTAGAGTGCGGGGCGCACGGTCGGGGGGCTGGCAGAAGAGGAGTTGATCATGGCGTATCCGCATGGCGAAGTCGAGGCGAAGTGGCAGAAGTACTGGGAGGAGCATGGGACGTTCAGGACAGGACGGCTTCCGGCCCCTGGCCAGGCGAAGAAGTACATTTTGGACATGTTCCCGTATCCGAGCGGGCAGGGCCTGCATGTGGGGCATCCCGAAGGCTACACGGCGACCGACATCCAGGCGCGCTACTGGCGGGCGAAGGGCGCGGCGGTGCTGCATCCGATGGGCTGGGATGCGTTCGGCCTTCCGGCGGAGCAGTTCGCCATCAAGACGGGCGGTCATCCGCGCACGTTCACGCATCAGAACATCGACACGTTCCGCCGCCAGCTGAAGATGCTGGGCTTCTCCTACGACTGGGAGCGCGAGGTGGCGACCACGGACGAGGAGTATGTGCGCTGGACGCAGTGGATCTTCCTCCAGCTCTTCAAGAAGGGCCTGGCCTACGAATGCGAGCAGCCGGTGAACTGGAGCCCGGACATGTGCGCCGTGCTGGCGAACGAGGAGGTCGAGGAGTGGCGCGCCAAGGGCTTCACCGTGGAGCGTCGGATGATGCGGCAGTGGGTGCTGAGGATCACCGCCTACGCGGAACGCCTGCTGGAGGACCTCGCGGAGCTGGACTGGCCCGAGAGCATCAAGGAGATGCAGCGGAACTGGATCGGACGGAGCGAGGGCGCGGATGTGGACTTCGTCATCGGCGATGAGAAGGTGACGGTGTTCACGACGCGTCCGGACACGCTGTTCGGCGCGACGTACATGGTGCTGGCCCCCGAGCATCCGCTGGTCGGCAAGATCGTCACGGACGAGCAGCGCAGCGCCGTGGAGGCCTATCGCGCGGCCGCCGCCCGCAAGAGCGACCTGGAGCGGACCGACCTCGCCAAGGACAAGACAGGCGTCTTCACGGGGGCCTACGCGACGAATCCGGTCAACGGCGAGAAGATTCCCGTCTGGGTGGCGGACTACGTGCTGTGGGGCTACGGGACCGGCGCGATCATGGCGGTTCCGGCGCATGACGACCGCGATTACGCCTTCGCGAAGAAGTTCGGCCTCGAGATCAAGCGGGTGGTGGACGGCGGCGACATCTCGGAGTCCGCGTGGACCGGGGACGGCCCCTTGGTGAACAGCGCCAACGACGAGATTTCGCTGAACGGGATGCTCGTGACGGAAAGCAAGCGCGCGATCACGGAATGGCTGGAGAAGAAGGGGCAGGGGAAGAAGAAGGTCAACTACAAGCTGCGGGACTGGCTGTTCAGCCGTCAGCGCTACTGGGGCGAGCCGTTCCCGCTGGTGCATTGCCCGCACTGCGGCGTGGTGCCGGTGCCCGAGAGAGAGCTGCCGGTGCGCCTGCCCGCGATGGAAGACTACCGCCCGACGCCGGACGGCAAGCCGCCGCTGGCCCGCGCCGAGGACTGGGTGAACACCACCTGCCCGGTGTGCGGCGCCCCCGCCCGGCGCGAGACGAACACGATGCCGCAGTGGGCCGGCAGCTGCTGGTACTACCTGCGCTACATCGACCCGCGCAACGACAAGGCCCCCCTCGACCCCGAGCTGGAAAAGGCCTGGATGCCCGTGGACCTCTACGTGGGCGGCGCCGAACATGCCGTCCTTCACCTGCTCTACGCGCGGTTCTGGCACAAGGTGCTGTTCGACGCGGGCGTCGTCTCGACCAAGGAGCCGTTCCACAAGCTCGTGAACCAGGGCATGATCCTGGGCGAGCTCGAATATACGCTGTTCCGCGACCCGGAGAGCGGCGAGCCGGTGTCCTACCTCTCCGACGCCTGGCAGGCCCGCCCCGACGGCTGGAAGGAGCAGAAGCTCGCCGAGGCTGAAGTCGAAAAGCGCGGCGACCAGATGGTCTGGAAGCAGCAGCCCTCAATCGTGGTGCGCGCCAAGGCCGAAAAGATGAGCAAGAGCCGCGGCAACGTGATCAATCCCGACGACATCGTGCGCGAGCACGGAGCCGACGCGCTGCGGCTGTACGAGATGTTCATGGGGCCGCTGACCCAGGTCAAGCCGTGGAGCATGAAGGGCGTGGAGGGCGTTTCGCGCTTCCTGAACCGGGTGTGGCGCCTGGCCGTGGACGACGAGACAGGCGAGCCTTCGGCCCAGCTCTCCGACGATCCGCCCACCGAGGCCCAGCTGCGCGCCTTGCATGCCGTCATCAAGAAGGTGACGACCGGCATCGAGAAGATGGAATACAACACCGCGATCTCCGCGATGATGATCTTTCTGAACGACGCGACCTCGTGGGAGAGGCGTCCGAAGGCTGTCCTCGGGCCGTTCGTGCAGATCCTGGCCCCGTTCGCCCCGCATATCGCGGAGGAGATCTGGCAGCGGCTGGGCCATTCCGAGTCGCTGGCGTGCGAGCCGTGGCCGACGTGGGACGAGTCCGTCCTCGCCGAAAAGGAGATCGAGCTGCCCATCCAGGTCAACGGAAAGGTCCGCGGCCGCGTGACCGTGCCCGCCGACGCCGACAAGGACGCCGTCCTCGCCGCCGCGAAGGCCTGCCCGGCCGTGCTTCCCTACCTTGAAGGGAAGACCGTTCGGAAGGAGATCGTGGTCCCCGGCCGCATGGTCAACCTCGTGGTCGGCTAGGGCAGGGCAGGGGGGCTGACGGTAAAGACTGGCGAACGGGGGCTTTGCCCCCGCTCCTTCCCGGGGGGGCTGAAAACAGGTTTCCATACAATGGAAAGCTGTTTTGTGGCGATGTGAAAACAGTGTTCCATTGTATGGAAACATGTTTTGGAAACAAAAAAGCGACGGCTTGGAGCCGTCGCTTTTTGAGCGAGAAAATGATGAGGGTTACTTTTTCGCTTTCTTGGCGGGCTTCTTCGCCGGGGCCTTCTTCGCGGCAGGCTGCTTGGCCGCCTTCTTGGCGAGGGCCTTCTTGGCGGGCTTGGCCTTGGGGGCGGGCTTCTCTTCGGGGACGATGTCGCGGAACTCGACGCGTTCGACAGGGTCGTTGATGAGGCCGTCGAGGACGCCCGGGACGTCGGGGAAGCGGCTGGTGAGGATCATGGCCGCGATGATGAAGGGCTTGTAGCCGGCCTGGCGGTACAGGGGGACGCGGTAGCGCTCGAAGACGGTCTTGGCGACCTCGCCCTCCTTGCAGGAGACGCCGGTGATGTCGGCGGGCAGGCAGTGGAGGTAGAGCGCCTTGCCGTCCTTGGTGAGGGACATCATCTTCTCGGTGCACTCCCAGTCCTTGTACTTGGCGTTGTTGGCGAGGCACTTCTGCTCGAGGGCCTTGAGACCGTCGCGGTCGTTGGCGCGGAGCAGCTGGGTGCGCTTTTCCATGACCTTGTAGGGGGCCCAGGACTTCGGGTAGACGATGTCGGCGCCCTTGAAGGCCTCGGCCATGGTCTTGACCTGCTTGAAGGAGCCGCCGGAGGCCTTGGCCTGCTTCTTGGCGAGCTCGACGACGTCAGGGATCAGGTCGTAGCCTTCGGGGTGGGCGAGGGTGACGTCCATGCCGAAGCGGGTCATCAGGCCGATGACGCCCTGCGGGACGGAGAGGGGCTTGCCGTAGGAGGGCGAGTAGGCCCAGGTCATGGCGATCTTCTTGCCCTTGAGGTTCTCGATGGAGCCGAAATGTTCGATCAGCCAGGCGAAGTCGGCCATGGTCTGGGTGGGGTGGTCGATGTCGCACTGGAGGTTCACGAGGCAGGGACGTTGCGGGAGGACGCCGTTCTCGTAGCCGTACTGGAGGGCGTTGGCGACCTCGACCTGGTAGGTGTGGCCGGCGCCGAGGTACATGTCGTCGCGGATGCCGATGACCTCGCTGAGGAAGGAGATCATGTTGGCGGTTTCCTGGACGGTCTCGCCGTGCGCGATCTGGCTCTTGCCCTCGTCGAGGTCCTGGACGGCGAGGCCGAGAAGGTTGGCGGCGGAGGCGAAGGAGAAGCGGGTGCGGGTGGAGTTGTCGCGGAAGTTCGAGATGGCGAGGCCGCTGTCGAAGAGCTTGCAGGAGATCTTGCGGGCGTGGAGGGACTTGAGGATCTGGGCGGTCTTGAGGATGAGCTCGAGCTCGTCGCGGGTCTTGTCCCAGGTGAGGAAGAAATCCTTGTGGTAGAGGTCGGCGTCGAGCTTGCGGATTTCGGCGAGGATTGCGTTTTCGTTCATAGGTGATGTCCTTATGCTTGGTTTTGTGTCAGGGAATCCTAGCACCGGCGCGCGTGCTGTGCAACGCCCAAAAATGCGAGCGCGACTTTGGTTTTTTGTTTTGGGAAAGCCGCAGTCGCAGGCGCTCAACTTCTCTCTTCCCGCAACTGCATTCGACTCGCAATCGACTCTCGCCGCACTATTTCAACGGCCTCACATATCTGCTGTTTTACGGTAATTCAATAGAAAAATATTTCATTTGATTTCTTGTTCAGGACGGTTTTGCGAGGGTGGGGAGCTCGGCGGCGAGGAGGCGGTGGAGGGCGCGCTGGCTGGGGTAGCCGCGCAGGAGGTCGGCGACGGTGGCGCGGGTCTGGCGGACGGCGGCGAGGGTGTCGTCGTCGTCGGTGTCGGGGAGAGGTTTGTCGGGGAGGATCCACGACATGGCCCAGCTGGCGCTGGTTTTCTCGAGCTGTAGATAGTTGAGAAAGCGCTCGGCAAGCTTGCGGTAGCGGCTGGCGGAGGAATAGCCGACACGGGGACAGTATTGCGCGAGCCAGCCCTTGAGGCCTCGGCCGCGGCCGCCGAGCTGGCCGTCGGAGGCGTGGACTCGGCGGGCGTCGAGCGTCGGGGTGATGGCCAGCAGCATCGCGCCGAGTTCGAGGGCCTGGGTGAGGGTTTTCTTGCGCTGGGTCTTGAACCGGGCGGTGACCTGGGCGGGGGTGGGGAGGCCTGCGGAGGTCATTTTCGCGGTCATTTCGCGCATTTTGGAGCGTTCAAGGCCTCGCTCGATGAGAAGCTGGGCGAGGGCGAAGGGGGCGGCGACGGTGGCGAAGCCGGCGAAGACGACCTTTTCGGCAAGTGTGCCGAAAAGGGAGCCACCGGCGGTGTGGTCCGCGGGGTAGAAATCTCCGCGCTTGGGCGCGAAGGGGGGCCTGGGGGGGGCAAAACGACGGTGGCGATGGTGTCGGGGGGGATAGGGTTTGTGATGCATGGGGGGCCTCCGGGGAGGAAGGATGGCATGGGGGAGGAATGAATGCAAGAAAACTTATGAAACTACCGTAAAACAGCAGCTAACGTGGACGTATTTCTGTTCCCAAAAAGCGTGTGAAAAGTGAAAAAGGGAGTGGCGCGAGGGGAGGGGGGATGGCATACTCCTAAGGACATGAGCACGAACGAAAGCATGCAGGGTGGCGCGGGTGAGGCTTCCGCGCGGTTGAAGTGGAGCGGTCTAGTGGCGCTGGCGCTGGGGGTGGGCGCGGGGGTGCTATACTGGCTGACGCGGTGCGGCGCGGTGGCGCCGGGGGTGCCTGCGTATCGGCTGTGGGGGGCGTTGCCGGGCGTGCCGAATCCGAGCATCCTGTCCCCGCTGTGGGTGATGCTGGTTCGGGCGGGGCGTGCGGCGTGCGCGGACCTGGCGGCGTGGACGACGGCCTGGAATGTGGTGCTGTCGGCGCTGTCGGTCGGAATCATCACGTTCGTGGCGACTCGTGTGCGGTTCAAGATCCACGACGAGCATGACCCGGACGAGGTGGGGCGGGAGCGTCAGGCGCGCTATCTGGCGGGGCTGGTGACGGGGCTGTATCTGATGGGAAGCCTGCCGGTGTGGGTGGCGGCGACGCGGACGTTGCCGGATGCGCTGCATCTGGCGCTGCTGGCGTTGACGGCGCTGGCGTTCTCGGAGTACCAGCGGGCGGGGAAGGTGTGGCGGCTGGCGTTGTTCGGGGCCATTTACGGGGTTGGATTGGCGGAGTTTCCGTCGTTCTGGGCTCTGGCGCCGATGGCGGTGATCCTGGTGGTGCGGGCGATGCTGCAGCGGGCGGAGTTCCGCTGGCGGCAGGCGATGGTGGCGGCGTGGGCGGCGCTGGCGGTGCTGATTCCGCTGCTGGCGGTGTCGGCGTGGAAGCTCACGGCCGAACGTGCGCTGGTGGTGCAGGGGCTGACCGGGTTCTGGCCGGCGGTATGGCTGCTGCTGCGGAAGGAAGGCGGATCGCTGATCCAGCTGTCGCACGGTGTGGGCTGGCTGCTGGTGATGCTGATGACGTATGGTCCGTGGTGCATTCTCTTCCTGCTCCGGGCGAAGAAGCCGGCCTGGCGCTACGGGTTCTGGATGCTGCTGCTCCGGCTGATCGTGCTGGCGGCGTGCCTGGCGTTCTGCTTCTACGAGCCGGTGTGGAACCTCTTCGGGATCGGGGCGCTGATGGTGACGCCGTCGGTGATCCTGGCTGGCTGCTGCGGGCACGTGGCGGGCGAGCTGTGGGTGATGGGGCAGGGGCGCGAGCACAAGTCGGTCGGGGTGGGCTGGCTGCTGCGGACGCTGATGGGGGCCGTGGGCTTCCTCCTCCTGCCGGCGGTCATCGTCGCTGGCGTGCGCAACTATCCGCGTGCGGAAGGTTCCGCGGCGGTTCCGCTGGCGGCGGTGGCGGCCGAGGCGACCGAGGCGCTGGGCGACGGCGGCGTGGTCCTTTCCGACAACCTCCTGGATGCGGCGATGGCGGTGGCCGCCTCCGACAGGAACTACGGCTCCTTCACGATTCTGAACGCCGCCAACGCCAAGGCGGGGGCCTACCGCGACTATCTGGCGCGGTTCGCCTTCCCGGATGCGCGCTCCGAGGCGCTGCTGTCGCTGGGGTTCGGCCCCTTCCTTCAGGATTATGTGATGCGTGACGGCGTCCTGGGGCGGTTCGGGACGCTGAGCATGGACGAGACGCTGCGCGGGGCCGGCTATCTGGTGCCCGACGGCCTGCTTTCGCGGATTCGGCCCAATCCGCCGGACGAGGCCGCCCTGCGGGACCTATTTGCGACGCAGAA
>JAEEGL010694549.1_pt1 | contig 11062 bp, 6 predicted proteins | sample 9134231 | NCBI WGS metagenome assembly JAEEGL01 (sample SAMN16246548, study PRJNA631951) | gut metagenome | biome: gut microbiome; feature: rumen; material: fiber-attached | host: Bos | place: Iran: Karaj | collected 2018-10
AGTAAATATGAATATTCATATTAAAAAGCAAAGGAGGCGACCGTACTATGAGAAAATATTTTAATAAATTATATCTAAGTATAGCGTTAGTAGTATTATCATTACTAACTATGGTCGCAACTACTTATGCTTGGGTCGGACTATTAACTGGAACTACATTTGACGAGTTTGAGATTAATTTGGAACAAAATGACGATGATATGTCTGATTATGGTATTCAGTTTTCACTTGACGGTATTAATTTTTTTGATAAATTAGAGGAAACTGAGATTCAGCGTTATTTGTTATATAACATTGATCCAAATGGAGAATATAAGGATTTTAAGAAAAAAAATTCACAAGGGAATTATGTAGTAAATGATAACAGAATAACTGATGTTTTTAGAAAGTTGACACTAGATCAATGCACTACTGATAGAGATATTGTTGGTGGTCAATTATCTAATAGATTAAATAGATTTACAAATATGCTTGGAAATGAAACTAAAAAATATTTCCGTTTAGAGTTCTATGTCTCTATTTATAATATTAAAACTCACGATGACGAGAGTCAAATTGACAAGAAGCTAAATCTATATTTACGTGATTCTGTTCTTACTGCAAAGACTGTTGCAAATCCAACGGGAGTTTACTCTGTTAGTTTATTCAATAGCGTTAAGTATCCAGCAGTGTCAGATTCATTATTTGGTCAAAAAATAATTGGCAATCCAAGTATTCCTTATTCAATTAATGAGGGAGCTGAAATTGATGGTAGAGTTAGTGTTGATATTTCGTCAGCATGTAGAGTTGCAATTAATAAATTTATAGTTGTTGATAAGGGTCATCCAGAACAATATGTTGGTGATATATATGCACCAGATGGTTTGTATATATATCAAAATGGAGGATTATATCCAACTTATAATTCATCAACAGGAATATACGATTTTGGTGGTGTTTTGCCTGATAATTATAATTTTGCCAGAATGTATTACAATACAATTCACAAGGATGATCAGTTACCTTCTGTTCCAGAAAGTGTAATTAATAGGGGTGACATTATATTCCAAGATGATGGTATTTGTAACCATATCGTAAACACTAGTGATGGTGTTACAACATCAAAAATGATTGGATTCTCTGTGTATTTTTGGTTTGAAGGATGGGATGCAGATTGTTTCGATGTAATAGATAATAAATCTGTTACAGTTAATCTATCGTTCTCTGCAAAGAGCCCTGATGAAGACTAAACAATTGTAAATCAAGTTCGATTCACATAAAGAATAAGTATAAAAGCCTTTGCTAATATGAATATTTAGCAACTGTCTTTTATTTTACGCAAAATTTGGTAAATAATATCTTAAAATAGTTGTTTCTAATAATTCTATATATGAAAACGTATTTAATTTAATAATTAAATATGTTAAAATTATAAAAGAGCAACTATTTATTAAGAATAAATAAAGCTAATAATCTAAGGAAAGGTTAGGATTATTATATGGAAAACAAAGTAGAAACTGTTGAGAATACAGAAAAGAAAAAAGAACCAATGACTACAAAGCAAAAGGTGTTCTTAGGATTAAGAATAGCCTTTAATGTAGTTTTTTATGCTTTAATCATTTTCTTATTCTTATTCTCATTGATGAATATTAGAGGAGGAAATGGAACAACTAACTTCCCTAATATATTTGGAAAGGGATTTGTAAGCGTTAGAAGTGATGCTATATCAATGCAAAGAGATGAGGCACTTAAGAACGAATGGCCTTCTGAATGGAGTAATTATAAAATAGGTGGAATTAATCCTGGAGATTTACTAAATGAGGATGTTGTTAACGAAGGAAATGCCAAAAACCTAAAAGTAGGTGATGTTATAACATTCTACGATAGTAGAATTAAAGCCTTAGATACCCATAGAATTGTTGACATAAGAACTGAAGAAGATGGAACGCTTGTCTTTACCACTCAGGGTGATAATATAGCTCAAACGACAAAATATAATAAAAATTGGTCTCCAGCAGAAATGGAAATAAATAAGTCAGCTGGAATATTCGAAGATGCTATTTTAGTAAGTAATATTCGTGGAGTAGTTACTGGAGTTAATTCTGGTGCTGGTAAAGTATTAGACACAATTCAAAAGAATTGGTTATTCATATTTGTAATTCCTATTATCGTATTATTAGTAATTGAAATATTCTTAGTAGTTAGAAATATAATGTTATTACGTGGTGAAAAGAATAAGCTTGAGCTTGCAGATACTAAAGAGGCTATGCTTGCTGAAGTAGAGGCTGAGAAGGAAAAGATGAGACAAGAACTTCTTGCTGAATTAAGAGCACAAGGTCTTGCTCCTGCTGAAGATCCTAAGCCTGAGGAGCCTGAAGCTACTCCTGAACCACAAGAAGATGCAACAGAAGATGCTGTAGTATTAACTGCAGATGAGGAAAAGACTGAAGAACCTCAAGAAGAAAAACAAGAAGAAGTTAAAGAAGAAACTAACGTAGAGGAAACTCCTGAAGCTGCTCCTATTGAGGAGGCTGAGGAAGTAGAACCTGAATCTTCAGAGCCTGCTACTGAAGAAGTTAAAGAAGAAACTGTAGAGGAAAAGAAAGAGACTCCTAAGAAGGCAGCTCCTAAGAAAAGTAGTACAACTGCTAAGAAGTCTACTTCTACAACAAAGAAGACAACAGGTACTACAAAGAAATCTACAAAAAAAACTGAGGAATAAAACTTAGACACAAAAAACCAAGAAAAGGGAGTTGACGTGTATGCAAGGATTTGCACAATACTATGTCCAATTTTTACAGGATTTATGGAAGAACATAACTGAATGGTTTATGGCACATATCAATATCTTAGTAAAAATCTTCTACGGAGATTGGGCTAATTCAGGTGGATATTTTGATAGCTTAGGAAATGCCATTAGTACATGGAATGCGTTAGACTATATTGCATTTATTCTAGTATTAATCATTAATATCGGATTTATAGCTGTTTTAATCGTATTATTGTTCCAATTAATAAAACGATATATTAGGTTTGTTAGACGTGAGATTGATAAGGATACACTTGTTGAAGAGGTATCATTGTTAAATCAAAAGGTCGTTGAGTTAATTGATGAAAAGAATAAGATTTTAGCAATGCGTGTATCACAAATTGGTGCTGGTGGTCAGGGTGTAGTTGATTACGAGGGACCTAGCGGTAAGAAGAAGGCTGAGAATGAATCAAGATTCTCTAAGCTTATTCAGGTTGACCAGCTAGCTGCTGAAAACCCAAGAATCACAGTTATGAACCAAACTGATATGCTTGACTTAGCTGATTTAGTTGATAGATTTATCAATTACTCTGCTAGCCAATTAAAGCTATTCTATACAAGAGACATTATCGCTAGATGGTTTGCTGGTTTAGCAACATCTAAGGTATTAATTCTAGAAGGTATTTCAGGTACAGGTAAGACTTCCCTTCCTTATGCGATGGGTAAGTTCTTCAATAATGATACATCAATCATTTCAGTTCAACCATCATGGCGTGATAGAGCCGAGCTACTTGGTTACCTAAACGAATTCACTAAGAGATTTAATGAAACAGACTTCTTAAAGAGTGTTTATGCTGCATCTTATTCAGATACAATTAACCTAATCGTACTAGATGAGATGAACTTAGCACGTATCGAGTACTATTTCGCTGAATTCCTATCAGTAATGGAAATGCCTGATGCTAACGAATGGAAAATTGATATCGTTCCAGTATCAGAGCCTACTGACCCTAAGAACCTAATCAATGGTAAGATTTTGATTCCACAAAATCTATGGTTCATTGGTACAGCCAACAAGGATGACTCTACATTCACTATTACAGATAAGGTTTACGACCGTGCCGTTGCGATTGCTATCAATAAGAAGGCAGATTATATTGATGCTCCATATACAGATAATGTAAATATGACATTTGAGTACTTAGACGATATGTTTAAGAGATATCAAAATGGTTTCCAATTATCTGAAATGTCATCACAAGCATTCTCAGAGCTTGATGAATTCATTCAAGAGAAATTCAAGATTGCATTCGGTAACCGTATTATGAAGCAAATCAGATTATTCGTTCCAGTTTATATGGCCTGCGGATTCTCTGAATTTGATGGATTAGATTATATGTTAACATTCAAGATTTTACGTAAATTTGAAATGTTAAACCTAACTTTCCTAAAGAAAGAGCTTGATGAATTAATTCTATTACTAGATAAGCTATTTGGTAAGGAACAATTCTTAGTATCAAAGGGATTTATAGCTGACCTTAAGAAACAAGCTTAATTAATAATAATTACTAGTTGGTAGGTGATTATATGGCTAGAGAAAATTTTAATAACGATGAGCTTACCACATATTATTCAAAGATTTATGCATCCTTAGAGAGTGAGACTGAAAAGGACCCATTCGGAAGCTATGTTCTATCAAGAGTTAAGGGTGGACAGAAAACAGTAATGAACAAGTCACAATCGGAGATAAGAAACTTCGATATGTCATTCTTGGATACTATTGAATCTGTTTATCCAGCCATCTTGAAGATTATGCGTGATCCTAAAAAATCACTACGCTATGAAACAGAGGTTGTTGCAGTTGAAAAGGCTAAGAAGGTTAACTCTGATACAGTTAGACACCTATCAAGCCATACTCAGCTAATTAAGGAAATTACTAAATCAGGTGATGTTATACCGTCTAAGGTACAAACTACCTATGCTGAAGAGGAGCTTGCAATCTATGAAAATAGATTTATCAAGTCTTTAGTTAAAAGAATTGAAATGTTCCTTGAGCGTAGATATGAAGTAATGAAGGTATCACTTGAATCATTCGAAACAGAGAAATTAAATGTTAAGAATGAATTTAAGATGAGTGGTCAGCAGGTTACTGTTGAGGTTAATGTTGCCATAAAGAACGATTTAACTACTAACGTTGAAACAACAAAAGAGCAATATAATAGATTATTAAACATTAGAGAGATGGTACAGGGCTTAAAGGGTACTGATTTCATGAGGGCACTAGCTAAAGCTCGTGATGTACTACCTCCTATCATGAAAACAAATATCATAATGCATAATCCAGATTTCAAGCTATGCTATGGATTATGGTTATACTTAGATAGAGTAGATTCTATCGCAACTAATATTGATGTAAAGGAAAAAAGCTATAAATATTCACAAATATTCGATAAGGATATTAATGAATGTATGGCTCTAGCAGTAACTTCATTTATAAAGAATAGACAAATAGATGATATTTATTCTAGTAAGAAGCTACAATCTCAAAAGGCACCAAAGCCTATTTTGGATAATAGCCCAGAGCTAGAATTGAATTTAGAGGCTGATAATAAGAAGCTTGAGGATTATACAATGAACGAGCTATTATTACAGCAAACAGCTAAATTTTTTGAATCCTCTTTAGAGGGTATGTCATCTACAGGACAAACATATAATGAGTCTATAAGAGTAGTTTATAGACAAATGCTTGATATGCTTGATCAAATCTATCCAAAGGCATTTGGTATAGCAGATGATGAGCTTGAGAGTAAGGATCTATATGAGCAGCTAGAATACGCTAGACGTCAAATGATGATTCTTAAGATTGTACGTCAGCAGAAGCAAATGAATATTGCTCGTATGGGTAGAGAAGAAAAAAGAGTAGAAAAGCTAATAGAGAAGCTTGAGGAAAAGATTAAGAAGCAAGAGGCTAGAGAGCGTGAGAAGGCAGAACGTGAGGCAGCTAGAGCAGAGGCTGAGCGTTTAGCTGAAATCGAGCGTCAAAAGGCTATTGAGGCTAGAAAGCGTAAATTTGAAAATGATGCTATCGAAAAAGCTAAGGCTGTCGAATTACGTAGACAGGATATGCTTAAATCTGATAAGGAAAAGAGAGAAAGAGAAAGAGAATCTCTTGCACGTATTTACGATGCACATCAGGCTAAGCGTAACCACTTAAAGGAAGCACAGGAGGCTGAAAACAAGAACTTCAAGCCTATGACTCCTACAGAGTTTGCTGAAGCTGAACCAACTCAGGTACCTATTAGACGTAGAGATGAATATGATGATTTATCTGACGAGGAATTAGAGAAGCTAATGGCTGAAAACGACATGCTTGATATGTTAGATTCAGTTCCTGAAAAGAAGCCTGCTTCAGAGCCTAAGAAAGAGGCTCCTAAGAAGGAAGCTAAAGAAGAGGAAAAGAAGCCAACTGTTAGCGCTAAGCCTAAGAAGAAAAAATCTAACGATATATCTGATGATTTAGATAATCTATCTGATGATGAGTTGGATGCATTACTTGCAGAAAATGGTATGCTTGATGGACAGGATGTTAACTTCAACGCATCTGACTTAAGAGATATTCCTGATGATGAGCCTGAGGAGGTCGAGGAGCCAGTAGCTGAGGAAGCTCCTGAAGCTCCAGCAGAGCCTGAGGCTACAGAAGAACCTCAAGAGGAGGCACCAGCTGAAGAATCAGCTGAGGAGCCTACTGAGGAATCAAAGCCAGAGGCTGAGCCTGAACTAGAGGAAATCACAGATGATGATCTAGATGCTTTACTAAATGATATTCCTGAGGCAGAAGCTGATGATGCTAGCGAGGAAGCTCCAGAAGAAACTTCTGAAGAAGCCCCTAGCGATGATGCAATGTCAGATGATGATTTAGACGCATTATTAAATGAAATACCAGAGGCTGAACCAGAGGAGCCTGAAGAGGCACCAGCTGATGATAGTATGTCAGATGACGATTTAGATGCGTTATTAAATGATATACCTGAATTAGAATCAGAGCCTGAACCTGAACCTCAAGAAGAGGAGAAGCCTAAGAAGAAAAAGAAAAAGGCTGATTCTGATGACTCAGATGATGATTTAGATAATCTATCAGATGACGAGCTTGAAGCATTATTAAAAGAAAATGGTATGATTTAAGGTTATGCCTATGGAAGTAAAAGAAGTAAAAGAGAAAAAGAAGCTTAAGAAAAGAACAATAATTACATATATTGTTAGCTTTCTATGCTTAATATTATGTTTATATATTACAATCGAAATAATTTCTGCTAATAATAGTAAAAGACCACCAAATATTTTTGGTGTAAGTATTTCGTATGTTCCTACTAATTCAATGGAGCCTACTATTCATACTGGTGATTACATAATGTTCACTAGAGTAGGATTCGATGATGTAAAAAAGAATGATATTATTATTTATCGTAGTGAAAAAAATAATATGTTTATTGTTCATAGAGTGGTAGGTAGTGGAGTTGAAGAAACTGGTGAGAAGTATTTAATCACTAAGGGCGATAACAACTCTATTGCTGATACAGAGCATATCACAAAGGATATGGTTTGTGGAAGATTCGTTACTACATTATCATTTATGGCAATATTTAAGGGTGGTATTAATACGAATATTATATTTGCTATATTAGTTGTCATCTTCGTAGTTATGATTGGTATGCAGGTATTCTCAATAGTGATGAAGCATAAGAATGATAAGCTAAAGGAAGAGCAGGAAAAGAAAAAGGAATTATTACGTGAGGAGCTAAGAAGAGAAATCTTAGCTGAGGAAATAGCTAAAATTAAAGAAGCACAAAAAAAGAAGGATGAACCTTTAGATAAATAAAGAAGGGAGGGATATTCTTGAGAGTAAGAGACTTAAGATGGTATATTCTTGCAAGTATAATAATTATTATCTCATATGCTGGTATTGCATTATGTTTCTATCTATCTATAAGTAATGGTAAGGTAGAAGCCTCAATGAAGGAGCTAGCATTAAGAGCCTGCAAAAATGAATCTACACTTGTTACTGAAAAATTAAATGAATATAGTGAAATATATTCAAGTGATAATGATGACTCATTAATATACTATAATGCTGGTTTAGTAGATGGTCAAAGAGCCTATGATATAGTAAACCCTGATAATCCAGTAGAAACAATAAGAACTAAAAATGTTGATGACATCAAAGATAAGCTTTTCGAGAAATGTCCTAACCAAACTGGTTTAGCTAGTAAATTTACTGATGGTGTTAAGTTTATATATGGTCAAGCATTAACATTTGAGAATGAACGTGGAAACCAGGAATATTATTTCTATTTCTATAAGCCTTCTACAACAGGCTTGAAGAGTGGTAATGAGGATATCGTATGTAGAGTATCATCAGTTAACTTCTTCAAAAATCTAAAATTTGATTTCTTTATATTTAACGATTCAGGATTCGTTAAATATTCAAATGTAAATGGTGTATCAATTTCATCAAGTGTTAAGAATATCCTTGGTGATAACTATCAAAGAGAATTTGATGAAAATGGTGAATTAAATAGAGCCTATAATATTGATGGTAAAAGATCAGTAGTTGGAGCTATCAATGTAGAAAACATTGGCCTATTCGGTGTAATCATTGATATAGATGATGCATTCTTAGGTATCGCATGGGTATACCAGCAAGCCTTAATCTTCTATATCTCTGGTGTTGTTGTAGCAATATTAATGCTAGTAATATTAATATTAGGATGTAGAAAAACATCACAATTGTTACGTGCAGACCGTCATGCTCTACAAAAGACTGAGGCTATCGTTATTAGAATTGATACACAGGGTAATCTAATATTCTCTAATAAAACATTTAAAAAGCTATATGGTATTACTAGAGAGGTTAATATTAGAGACTTTATTGATGTAGAAACAAATGAACCTATCCTAACAACAATCAAGAAGAACAAGGCATTCATTTGTGAGGTACCTCTTGATGATATGAGAGATGAGGTTAAATATATCCAATTATCACCTCTATACATTTCAAAGAGCTACTATTTGATGGGTACTGATGTAACTATCGATTATAACGAATCTAAGAGATTACAGCTAATGAGTGGTAGAAATGAGGTTACTAACTGTGAGAATGGCTTCATTCTATCTAATAGATTCGATAAGATTGTAGACGAAAATGCAGGTATGGATATTTGCTTCGTTGAATGTAATATCCATAAGCATTCAGATATGATTCAGATTTTTGGTAGAACAACATATAATCTAGCAATGATTGAATTCTTAAAGATATTAAGAGAAACATTTGTGGATTTAGCAATCTACCATATGGATGATGTTAAGTTTATGATTGTTTACCCTAATACTGATATCAGTGAGGTAACAGGTAAGGTTAATGAATTACTAGAAACATTAAAGAGACCTATTACTGTTAAGGTAAATAACATTTATTTAAATGTAAAGATAGCAGCTTATAACCTAAAGCATGGTACTGTTGAGGAAAGCTTAGTATTTGATGATGAAAATGCTAAGAAGATTACATTTAAGGATATTGAAACTAAGCTAGATTTAGCTTATAGAAATATCCAGGATCTATCAGCTAAGGACTATGTAGTATATGAGCCAGCTATGGATAGTATTATTCTAGCTACAGATGAAATGGAAAAGGATATCGAAACAGGCTTAATCGATAAGGAATTCCAGATGTGGCTACAGCCTCAGTTTGATATTGTAAATAATAGAATTGATGGATTTGAGGCATTAATTAGATGGATGAATCCTAAATATAAGGATAAGTCACCACAGATATTCATTGAATTAGCAGAAAAGCGTGGACATATGCTTGATATTGGTAGATTCGTTATCACTGAATCATTTAAGCTTGCTAAGAGATTAGAGCCTTATAATATTCACGTATCTGTTAACGTATCACCAGTACAATTACTACAGGTAGGATTTGTTCAACAGCTAATTGATGAATTTAACAGAAACCAGTTAAAGGTTGGTGCTGTTGCGATTGAAATTACAGAAACATTGTTGATGGGCTCATTCAAGCTTGTCGCTGAAAAGCTAAGAATATTAAGAGATAATGGATTCCATATCCATTTGGACGATTTCTGTACAGGATATTCTTCAATGCTTTATTTAAAGGATTTACCAGTTGACACATTAAAGATTGATAAGGAATTTACAAAGTTTATTGTTAATAATAAATTTAATGAAAATATTGTTAGAACAATTTGTGGCCTTGGAAATAGCTTAAATCTTAACCTAATATGTGAGGGTGTAGAAACACAGGAGCAATCTGATATGGTTAAGAAGATGGGCTGTAGAGTAATTCAAGGTTGGTTAATTGGTAAAGCTATGCCATATGATCAGGCAGTAGAGCTATTAGAGAAATATAATAGAAAGTAGGAGGGGATAGTAATATGATATTAGTAGTAAATGATGCAGGTGCAATCGTATTAACATTTGTTGCGATAATTGTTACTATTTTACTAGGTGCTTTATTCTTATATTTAATTAGAAGAAATATCCTTAAGGATAAGGAAGCATCAGAGGTTATTGTTGAAAATGCAATAACTAAGAAGGCTATGGAGGAATCTATTAAGGGTTATATTAAGCGTGTTGATAAGTTTGGTGCTATGACACTTCTATATGTTGATATCGATGGCTTCGGTGATTTAAACGAAGTATTCGGTAGAGATACATGTGATCAATTGTTAAAGGAAATGGCTCAACGTATTTTAAGAGTATTACCATATAAGGCATCTCTTACAAGATATAAAAACGATGAATTCTTGGTATTCGTTAAGGATGAGGATAACACTCAAAGAATTGAGAAGCTAGCTACTAGAATTGTAGATATCATCAATTCACCTTATCAGGTACTTCAGGGTGAGGCAGTATCAGTTACTTGCTCAGTTGGTATTTCAACTTATCCAACAGCTGGTGAGAATTTTGAGGATTTATATTCTAACCTAGAATTAACAACTTATGTATCAAAGCGTGATGGTGGTAATAAATATACTAACTTCTATGCTTCAATCAAAGAAGAAGAAATGGATAACATGCTTTATTATCAAGAGGTTAAGCATGCCATCCTTAATAAGGAATTTGTTCTTTACTATCAACCTATTGTTAACTTAGTTGATAAGACAATGCAGGGTGCCGAGGCCCTAATGCGTTGGAACCACCCAACAAAGGGTGTTCAGGCTCCGTCAACATTCTTAAAGGTCTTAGAGCAATCTGGAGATATCAAGTGGGTAGGTGAATGGGGTATTGAATCAATGATTCGTATGCATAACCTAATGG
>JAEEGL011675420.1_pt1 | contig 11062 bp, 10 predicted proteins | sample 9134231 | NCBI WGS metagenome assembly JAEEGL01 (sample SAMN16246548, study PRJNA631951) | gut metagenome | biome: gut microbiome; feature: rumen; material: fiber-attached | host: Bos | place: Iran: Karaj | collected 2018-10
AGCAAAAAGGTAGAGGCAGCAAAGAAAGCTAAAGACGGAAAGAAGGCGACGGACGGAAAGAAGGAAGAAGACGGAAAGAAGGCCGATGACGGAAAGAAGGCCGACGACGGAAAGAAGGCCGACGACGGCCAGAAGGCCGATGACGGCAAGAAGGTCGACGACGGAAAGAAGGTCGACGACGGCAAGAAGGTCGACGACGACAAGAAGACCGACGACGGAAAGAAGGCTGACGACGGAAAGAAGGCCGACGATGGCAAGAAGGCCGACGACGGAAAGAAAATCGACGATGGCCAGAAGGCCGACGACGGCTTCGACGATGGCCAAAAGGCTCCCGACGATAAGAAAGTCGATGACCAAGCAGCCGCTCCCGACGATAAGAAGGTCGATGATGGCCAAAAGGCTCCCGACGATAAGAAAGTCGATGACCAAGCAGCCGCACCCGACGACAAGAAAGTCGATGACCAAGCAGCCGCTCCCGACGATAAGAAGATCGATGACCAAGCAGCCGCTCCCGATGACAAGAAGATTGAGGACAAGGCAGCCGCCGCACAAGCCGCACCCGACGACAAGAAGGGTGACGACCAGGGCGACGACGACCAGGGCGGCAAGAAAGGCAAGAAGAGTGTGCGCAACAACCGTCACGACAAGAACGACAAGGGTGATGGCGACGTAGACGAAAAGACGAGCAAAAAGGACGAAGAAAAGGCTAAGCGTGAGCAGGAAGAGCAAGCCAAGCGCGAAGAGAAAGAGCGCAAGGCGGCTGCCGAGAAAGCCGAGAAGGAGCGCAAAGAGCGCGAACGCCAACTGGAGAAAGAGCGTGAAGAGTTGCGCAAGCAACAAGAAGAGGCTGAGAAGCAGCGCGCTAAGCGCGAGGAGCGTGAGGCTAAAGAGCGCGAGAAACGTGAGAGCGAACTCTTCAAGCAACGCGACGACTCGGTGAAGCAGGTACGCAAAGCCGAAGAAGCCCTGCGCAAGGCCCGCGAAGACTCGGTGAAGTTGGCCCAGAAGGCCTTCGAGGACTCAATCCAGGCGGCTCATGAGCAGCGCGTGGCCGAGCAGCGCAAGCAGCAAGAGAGCGACCGCGACCAGTTTATCAAAGACCGTGAGCAACGTCGCAAGATTAAGGCCGAAGAACAGAAACAACGCGCCAAGGAGCGCGAAGAGAAGCGCAAGGCCGAAATCAAGCGCAAGAAGCAGGAGGCCAAGGAGCGCAAGGAGGCCCTGAAGCGCAAGCAGAAAGAGCGCAAGGAGGCCGCCGAGCAGCGCAAGAAGGAGCGCGAGCAGCAGCGCAAGGAGCGCGAAGCCGAGCGGAAAGGCAAAGGCAAGGCTGGCGGCAGCAGCGGCAAGGGCAATGCCAAGGCCGACAACGGGAAGAACAACGGCGACGGCAAGTCGGCCCGCGGCAATCGCCAGGGCCGCGGCCAAAAGGGCAACGACCGCGGCGGCAAGGGCAATAAGGGCAACAGCAACACCCAGCCGACGACCACGCCGCAGCCCGATGCCGACAAGCCGCAGCAGGGCAACGCCAGCCCTGATGACGCAAACGCCCTGCCCGACCCTAAGGCCGAGCCAAAGCCATAAGTCCGGCGGCAAAATATCGTCATGACTGAAAATCCCTCTCTAAGTTAGGGCGGGTGTCCCAACAGGGCGGAGGCGTGTATTATCGTCAGACTGGTCAGACTCGTCAGACGGGCCCGACCAATTCACGCAGGACAACAGATAACGTGCAAAAACAACACTACGACTATGAGCAACAAACACATACTTTGGGCCGACGATGAGATTGACCTGTTGCGGCCCCACGTGATGTTCCTGACCAACAAGGAGTACGACGTTACCACTGTGACCAATGGCCGCGACGCCCTCGACGCGATGCAGTCGCAAGCCTTCGACCTGGTGATTCTCGACGAGAATATGCCGGGCATCAGCGGCTTGGAGACGCTGCAACGCATCAAAATCACGCACCCCAACGTGCCCGTGATTATGGTCACCAAGAGCGAGGAGGAAAACCTGATGAATCAGGCCATAGGCAGCAAAATCGCCGACTATCTCATCAAGCCGGTGAACCTGATGCAACTGTTGCTGGCCGTAAAGAAAAACTTGCACAGCGACTCGCTCATCAACGAAAAAGTCACCGACGACTACCGGCAGGAGTTCATGCAGATCAGCCAGCAAATCTCGTCGGCCGATAGCATCGACGACTGGTATAAACTCTACAGCACCCTGGTGCGTTGGGAACTCACACTGAACAGCGCCGACACCGGCATGCGCGAGATGCTCGCCATGCAGCAAAACGAGGCCAACAACGCCTTCAGCAAGATGGTGAAGCGCAACTACGAGCGGTGGCTCACCACCGACGACCATCCGCTGCGCAGCAACGAGGTGTTCAAGCAGCGCGTGCTGCCGCTGCTCGATGCCGACGAGAAAGTGTGCTTTGTGGTAATCGACAACTTCCGCCTCGACCAATGGCGCGTCATCAGCCCGCTGCTGAGCGACACCTTCAACATCGAGCGCGAAGAACTGTACACCTCCATTCTGCCCACCGCCACACAGTATGCCCGCAATGCCATCTTCTCAGGCCTTATGCCCATCGACATTGAGCGGCTGTTCCCCGATCTGTGGGTCGACGAGGACGAGGAGGAAGGCAAGAACGTCAACGAGGCGCCACTCATCCAGACTTTCCTGGACCGCTACCGCCGCAAGGTGCATTTCTCGTATAACAAGGTTAACGACTCGGTCGGAGGCGAGAAATTGGCGCAAAACTTCAAGATGCTCAACAACTTCCAACTCAACGTCATCGTGTTTAACTTCGTCGACATGATGTCGCACTCACGCACCGAGAGCAAGATGATGCGCGAACTGGCAAACACCAACGAGGCTTACCGGTCGCTCACCGAGTCGTGGTTCCGCAACTCGTATGCCCTCGACACGTTTAAACTCATGGCCGAGAACGGGTTCAAGGTGGTGCTCACCACCGACCACGGCACCGTGCGCGTCGACCACCCGGTGAAGGTGATAGGCAACAAAAGCACCAACACCAACCTGCGCTACAAACTTGGCAAGAGCCTTAATTACGACCCCAAGCAGGTGTACGAAATCAAGCAGCCCAAGCGATTCGGCCTGCCGTCGCCCAATGTGTCGACGGCCTACATCTTCGCCACAGGCCGCGATTTCTTTGCCTATCCCAACAATTACAACCACTACGTGCAATATTACGACGGCACCTTCCAGCACGGCGGCATCTCGATGGAGGAGATGCTCGTGCCCCTGGTGACGCTCACAAGAAAATAAACACAACACACCATGCCGCGTGCATGGTGATTACTGATTAACAACATGAAAACAATCGACATCGTTATCCCCAACCTTGAGTCGCTGCCCGAGGCCGCACACCAGTTTATGGCCGAGATGGGCGACTACACCGTGTATGCCTTCTACGGCGCCATGGGTGCCGGCAAGACCACCTTCATCGGCGCGTTGAGCCAGGCGTTGGGCGTGGAGAGCGACAACACCAATTCGCCCTCGTTTGCCATCATCAATGAGTATCGCAGCGACACTACCGCCGAGTTGATTTACCACTTCGACTGCTACCGCCTGGAGAGCGTGGCCGAGGCTGTCGACATCGGCGTAGAGGACTACTTTGACTGCGGTGCCATCTGTCTGATTGAGTGGCCCGAGCGCATCGAGGAACTGCTGCCCGACGACACCGTGCGCGTCGACATCAGCGCCGACGACGACGGAACGCGGCACCTGCGCATGACGTTTCCCGAATAAGGCTGCGACATGCCACACTATGTGCGATACGACGAATTGCCGTCGACCAACACACTGATGAAGCAGCAAGCACCCACGCTGCCCCACGCCACCGTAATCTACACCCCCAAGCAGACCGCCGGCCGCGGCCAAAAAGGCAACACCTGGCACGCACAACCTGGCATGAACGCCACCTTCTCGATGCTGCTTAAGAGGCTTGACATCAAGGCCACCCAGCAGTTTGTCATCAACGAGGCGGTGACCCTGGCCATCGTCGATGCCCTGGCTGCCTGGCTGCCCGACGGCCTGGCCGTCAAGTGGCCCAACGACATCTACCACGGCGACAGCAAACTGTGCGGCCTGCTCATCGAGCATTCGCTCGACGGTACGATGATCGACTACTCGGTGGTGGGCATCGGCATCAACGTGAATCAGCGCGAATGGGGCAACAACGCCCCCAACCCCACCTCGCTGGCCCTCATCACAGGCCAGCAGGCTAACGCCGACGAGGTGATGCAGCGCGTGTGCGACGCCATCGAGGCCACCTGCCACGCGGGGCTCGACTCGGCCATGCTGCACGAGCGATACCTCAGCCGGCTCTACCGCAACGACGGCAACAACCACCCCTGGCGATTGCCCGACGGCACACAATTCGACGCTTCAATTGCCGGCGTGGCGCCCGATGGCACGCTCACACTGCGACATGCCGACGGCACACTGCACGACTACGCCTTTCAGCAAGTAAAACACATTATTAATAATAACACGCTATGAATGTAGCCGTATATTGCAGTTCGCGGGCCAACCTGCCCGACGAGGTGGTGGACATTGCCCGCCAACTGGGACAGTGGCTTGGCAGCCATGGCCACACACTGGTGTATGGCGGCGTGAACGCCGGGCTGATGCACATCGTGGCCGAAGCCACGCACCGCAGCGGAGGCCATGTGACCGGAGTAATCACACGCGGTTTCGCCCACCGGGCCGACTCGCTGGTCGACAACATGGTGCTCACCGACGACCTCAACGAGCGCAAGTCGCGCATGATTGCGCTGGCCGATGCTTTCGTGGTGCTGCCAGGCGGCATAGGCACCATCGACGAGTGGTTCTCGACACTGTCGCAACTCGTTGTAAACCAAGACGCTGTTCATGGCATGATTATTGTTAACTACAACCACATGTACGATGCCGCATGGCAGCAACTGCGCGACACGGCCTCATCGCCTTACGCCGACGACAGTTGCCTGCGCTTCGTCACAAACGTGACCGACGCGGCATCGATGCTAAAAGAATTAGAAAACATTTAGATTAAGCATAACGACAATGAAAAGCAAAGTTTACACTCTCACCGGCGACAAGGGCACGACAGCCCTTGTGGGCGGCAAACGCGTGAGCAAGGACGACGTGCGTGTCGAGGCCTATGGCACCATCGATGAACTGAATGCAAACATCGGCCTGCTGGCTCACAACAGCAAACTCGACATGAAAGGCATGCACGAGTTAATCCGGAAAATACAGAACAAACTCTTCAACATCGGTGCATATCTGGCCACCGACAATAGCGACGCCGTGTACGGCCTGACCGACGACGACGTGAAAGAACTCGAAGCGTGCATCGACCGCATGGATGCCGAACTGCCTCCCCTGCAGGGATTTATCTTGCCGGGTGGCAGCCGCCTAAGCGCGCAATGCGATGTGTGCCGAACCATTACCCGCCGCGCCGAGCGACGCATCGTCACGCTGAGCAAAACAGCCCACGTCGACCCGCTCTTGCTCCAATATGTGAACCGACTGAGCGATTTCTTCTTCATCTTTGCAAGATTTAACAATGTGAGCAATCAATTTGAAGAAATTTATTGGGACAAAAATGCATGAGGTTCAAAATATAGTATTACCTTTGCAGCCGTTTTCAAAAACACTGCTATAACAAAAACGTAATAACAATATGTATTGGACACTGGAACTTGCGACAAAATTGGAAGACGCTCCCTGGCCCGCAACCAAGGAAGAACTCATCGATTATGCCATGCGTAGCGGCGCACCGATGGAAGTAATAGAAAACCTCCAAGAGATAGAAGACGAGGGTGAAACCTACGAGTCGATTGAGGACATCTGGCAAGATTACCCCAGTAGCGACGACGACTTCTTCTTTGACGAGGAGGAATACTAAGAAAAAGCGATGTGGTTGTGTGCCACATCGCTTTTTACTTGTCGCAGGAGCCAAAACCCCCGATTGCTTGACAATGAAACCAAATCGTAATCACGGCTCTTGACGATGAATAAATCTTTAATTGTAATTTTGCAGCCATGAGTTTATCAGTATTACCCCTCTGGGCTTGGATAGTTTTTTATGTGTTAGTGCTGCTCATGCTGATTGCCGACTTAAAGATGTTCGGCCGCAAGGGTGAGCATGAGGTGAAAGTTGGCGAGGCGCTTAAAATGACTGCCGTGTGGATAGGTGTCTCCCTGCTGTTTTGCGCTGGCATCTATTTCTTCTATCCGGGCAACTCCCATGAGATGGCATTGGAATTCTTGGCAGGTTACCTGATCGAGAAATCGCTGTCGATGGACAACCTGTTTGTGTTCCTCATGCTGTTCTCATTCTTCGGCATCGAGCGCAAATATCAGCACGAGGTGCTGTTTTGGGGCATCTTCGGCGCGCTCGTCTTGCGCAGCATCTTCATTTTTGCCGGTGCTGCCATGGTCGAACGTTTCGAGTGGGTGCTGGGACTCTTCGGCCTCTTTCTGCTATACACCGGCGGCAAGATGTTTTTCCACGACGACAACATGCAGGCCGACCCCTCGCAAAACATCATCGTGCGATGGTTTCGCAAACTCTTCCCCGTTACCGACAAGATGCATGGCGACCGCTTCTTCATCGTGGAGAACGGGCGACGCCTGGCCACGCCGCTTTTCGTAGCCCTGCTGGTGATTGAGACCACCGATGTCGCTTTTGCTGTCGACAGCATCCCGGCCGTGTTCAGTGTCAGCCGCGACCCGTTCATCGTGCTCACGTCGAACATCTTTGCCATTCTGGGCCTGCGCGCACTATATTTTGCGCTGGCTGCTGTGGCCAAATATTTCACCTACCTGAAATACGGACTCGGAGTGATACTGATTTTCGTCGGCGTCAAGATGTTGCTCGCCATGAATGAGTACATCAACGATTTGGGCTCGCTCATCGGCCTCAACCTCGACCTGCCCCACATCGAGGTGCCCACAGCCATCAGTCTTGCCGTAATCTTTGGCGTGCTGCTGCTGTCGATGCTGTTATCAGTAATCGTGACCCGCCGAAAAGCCCAAGCCTAAACAAATCACCCCAACACCGACTTCACAAGGTAGCCACTTTGTTCGAGCCAGAGTTGGAAGAAATGGTCATAGACCATGTATTCATTACCTTCTTTGGTTAAGAAATCCTTGCCGAGCAAGCCCTTCACCGCCGACACAACACTGCTGGCTGTGCTCAGACGATATTTGGCAATAAAATTGCCAGATGATATCTCTTTAACGCGCCCTTCGGAAGCAATGGCAACAAAAACGTTACGCTGGCGTTCCGACATCTGACTAAACAGGGTTTTATAATATTCGTTATTCAAATCGAGAATATAGTTTATGGCAGCATCTACCATACCCACCGTGCATGTCGCGCCACACTCCGTGTTTAAATAAAGCACATTCATTATCCGCTGCAAGGCCGAAGTGACACCACGGAAACGATGATACACCTCGTGCACCACACCACTTTCAAGCATCTTGTCGTTCTTCAGGAATTGTCGCTCAGCAAAAGCAGCATATTTTTCTTCAGGGATGGGCTCGAGTGCCATCGTAATCACCGATTGGTAAAAAGGGCGTGCCGGCGAAGTGAAAATCTCGTTCATCAAGTGCCTTTTTGAACCCGAGAACAAGAACGATGCGTTGCCACATCGCTGTATATGACTCCGCAATGCCGCCTCGACACTCTCGCCGTGGGGATACTCAGTAATCTTCTGGAACTCATCGATAGCCACCAGGCACGGACGGTCGGCGGTGTTGAGATAACTAAAGATTTCCTCAAGGGTTGTCGACGGATTAACACGCTCTCCAAGACCGATGCCCCACACAGGATTACCACTAAAGTCAAAAGAGATTTGCTGTTGAAGGGATTTCAAAGCAATAAAGAAGCGCTCCATCACTTTGCGCCCCAATGGTTTAAGTTGTTCGAAAATCGATTGTCCAAGTACACTCACAAACTCAGCAAGCGAATTGGTAGAGTAGATATCTACAATGAAAGTGTAGTACTTCGCTTTTATCTCGGGAAGGCCAAAACAATGATGTATCAAGTCGGTTTTGCCAAGCCGACGAGGTGCAATAAGTGCCATATTGTTCTCATTGGTGAGCAGTTTCACCAAATCGGCTGTCTCTTTCTCTCGATCGCAAAAATACTCCGGGCCTGCATAGCCTCGTGTAACAAAGGGATTTACCATAATCATCATTTTTATTATTGGCGCAAAGTTAAGCAGAAATTTTCAATTATCAAAGTTTTGATTATCATAAAAGTGATAATCATGTTTTTGATAATCACTTTTATGATAATCACTTTTATGATAACGGCTGGCTATAGGCGCTATCATTTTTTGATTTCACAAAATGTGTAACACAAAATGTGTAATCAATTATTATCCCAAGGGGAGGATGGCTTCAATGGCATCTCTATAGTTTCTATAAGTGCTATAAATGCTATAGGTGCTATAGTTGCTATAAGTGCTATAGGTGCTATTGCCCTGTGGAAGATGGGTTAGTGTTGGGCGCGGAGTTGCCAGAAGGCTACGGCGGCTGCGGCGGCGACGTTGAGCGAGTCGACGTGGTGCGACATGGGGATGCGCGCCACATAGTCGGCCTGCGCGATGGTGCGCTGGGGCAAGCCGTCGCCCTCGGTGCCCATGACAATGGCCAGATGCGGCTCGCGAGCCAGGCGGGGATCGTCGATGCTCACCGAGTCGTCGGTCAGCGCCATCGCCACGGTTTTGAAGCCCAGGGCGTTCAGGTCGGTGATGGGTCCGTCGAGCCACGTCCAGGGCACGAGAAACACCGAGCCCATCGACACGCGTATGGCGCGCCGGTTCAGCGGGTCGCACGAGGTGGGCGTGAGCAGCACGGCATCGATGCCCAAGGCGGCCGCCGAGCGGAATATCGCGCCAATATTGGTGGTGTCGACCACGCCGTCGATCACCACTACGCGACGCGCGCCCTCGCACACCTGGGCCACCGTGGGCGGTTGCGGGCGGCGCATGGCGCACAGCACGCCGCGCGTGAGCGTGTAGCCTGTGAGCGAGGCCAGCAATGGGCGCTCGCCGGTGTAGATGGGCAGGTGGGCACAGCGCGCCACGATGTCGGTCGCATCGCCCAGGATGTGTTTGCGTTCGCACAGCAGCGACACCGGCTCGTAGCCGGCGGCGAGAGCCACGTTAATCACCTTGGGGCTCTCGGCGATGAAGATGCCCTTGTCGGGCTCGAGGCGGTTGCGCAACTGGGCCTCGGTGAGCGAGGCATAAGCCTGCACGCCCGGATGGTCGAGCGTATTGATTTCGATGATAGGCATAAGAGAAGAGAAAAACTGGAATCCAGCGAGTCACCGATGTGTCGCTTGGATTCCAGTGTAGTTGCTCAATGCGTGCCGTTTAGTCGGCGCACTTTGCGCTGATGTATTCGCGGTTGAGGCGCGAGATGTTGCTCAACTTGATGTTCTTTGGGCACTCGGCGGCGCAGGCACCGGTGTTGGTGCAGTTGCCGAATCCCAGTTCGTCCATCTTAGCGAGCATGGCTTTCACGCGCTTCTTAGCCTCGGCCTTGCCTTGCGGCAGCAGAGCGAACTGGCTGACCTTGGCGCTCACGAAGAGCATAGCCGAGCCATTCTTGCAAGCGGCCACACAGGCGCCACAGCCGATGCACGACGCGCTGTCCATTGCCTCGTCGGCAGCCACCTTGCTGATGGGGATAGCGTTAGCGTCTTGTGCGCCACCGGTGTTGAAACTCACGTAGCCACCAGCCTGCTGAATCTGGTCGAAGGCGTTGCGGTTGACCATCAAGTCCTTAATCACGGGGAAGGCTGCCGAGCGCCAGGGCTCCACGGTGATGGTGTCACCGTCGTGGAAGCGGCGCATGTAGAGTTGGCACGTGGTAGCGCCAGTTGCCGGGCCGTGGGGATGGCCGTTGATGTAAAGCGAGCACATGCCGCAGATTCCCTCACGGCAGTCGTGGTCGAAGTGCACGGGTTCCTCACCTTTCTCGATGAGTTGCTCGTTAAGGATGTCGAGCATCTCGAGGAAGGAGGTGTCGGTGGGGATGTCCTGCATCTCATAGGTCTCGAAGCGTCCTGGCTCTTTCGGTCCCTGCTGGCGCCAGACCTTGAGTTTGAAACTTATGTTGTTTTCCATTGTTTGAACTTTTTAGATGACCATTAATTCTTGTAGTTTCGCGTCTGAACCTTGATCGCTTCGTAGTGCAGCGGTTCCTTGATCAGGGTGGGAGCCTTCTCGTCGTCGCCGTTGTACTTCCAGCAAGCGACGTAGAAGTAGTTCTCGTCGTCGCGCTTTGCCTCGCCCTCTTCGGTCTGGTGCTCCTCGCGGAAGTGTCCGCCGCAACTCTCATTGCGGTTAAGGGCATCGTAAGCGATGAGTTCGCCCATGGTGATGAAGTCGCGCAGGCGGAATGCCTTGTCGAGTTCCACGTTCATGCCTTCCTGGTCGCCCGGGATGAAGAGGTTGGTCTCAAACTCCTCGCGCAGCGCTTTGAGTTTGGTGAGCGCGGTCTCGAGGCCTTCCTTGGTGCGGCCCATGCCCACGTATTCCCACATGATGTGTCCCAACTCCTTGTGGATGCTGTCGACCGAGCGTTTGCCCTTGATGTTCATCAGGTGGTCGAGGTTGGCCTGCACAGCCTTCTCGGCAGCGTCAAACTCTGGCGCGTCGGTCGAGAAGCGCGGCACGGTGATTTGGTCGCTCAGGTAGTTCTGAATGGTGTACGGCAGCACGAAGTAGCCGTCGGCAAGACCCTGCATCAATGCCGATGCACCCAGGCGGTTTGCGCCGTGGTCGCTGAAGTTGCACTCGCCGATGGCGAAGAGGCCCTTCACGCTGGTCTGCAACTCATAGTCAACCCAGATACCGCCCATCGTGTAGTGGATGGCGGGATAAATCATCATGGGGTTGTAGTACTTCTCGCCGTCGATTTCGTTGGCCAACTCGCCAGGATTGACGTCGGTGATCTCCTCGTACATGTCGAAGAGGTTGCCGTAGCGCTGCTTCATGGCGTCGAGGCCGAGGCGGTTGATGGA
>JAEEGL011844171.1_pt1 | contig 11062 bp, 12 predicted proteins | sample 9134231 | NCBI WGS metagenome assembly JAEEGL01 (sample SAMN16246548, study PRJNA631951) | gut metagenome | biome: gut microbiome; feature: rumen; material: fiber-attached | host: Bos | place: Iran: Karaj | collected 2018-10
CCCAGCTCCTTCATGAAGCGTTGGGACAGACACCCCATCACATACACCTGCTTCACGCGCCCCTCCTCCTTTGCCTGACACAGCTCGAGAATCATGTTCACGCTCTCCTCCTGTGCATCGGCAATAAATCCGCACGTGTTCACCACCACAATCTCACCCTGCGGGTTCTGGCTGTCATGCGTCACACGATAACCGTTCAGCTCCAGCTGACGAATCAGCCTTTCCGAATCCACCAGATTCTTCGAGCAACCCAGCGTGATGATATCTATCGTATTCTTTCTCAATTTCTCACTCTAAACTCTAAGCCCTAAACTCTCAACTGTCAATTGTCAACTCTCAATTGTCAACTGTCAACTCTCAACTACTCACCAAACAGGCTCTCCACGAACGCCTTGCGGTTGAATGCCTGCAAATCTTCCATTCCCTCGCCCAATCCGATGTAGCGCACGGGAATCTTGAACTGGTCGCTGATGCCGATGACCACACCACCCTTCGCCGTTCCGTCCAGCTTCGTGATGGCCATCGAAGTCACCTCCGTCGCTTTCGTGAACTGCTTTGCCTGCTCAAAGGCGTTCTGCCCTGTCGAGCCGTCCAGCACCAGCATCACGTCATCAGCATCATATCCTGCGGCTTTCTTCACTGCGTTCTTGATTTTTGTCAACTCGTTCATCAAGCCCACCTTGTTGTGCAGACGACCAGCCGTGTCAATCAGCACCACATCGGCGCCATTCGCCTTGGCTGAGCTGACTGCATCGAAAGCCACAGCGGCAGGGTCGCTGCCCATCTGCTGCTTCACCACAGGCACGCCAACCCGTTCGCCCCAGATGCAAATCTGCTCAACGGCAGCTGCGCGGAAGGTGTCGGCAGCACCAAGATACACCTTCAGACCTGCCTGCTTGAATTGGTAAGCCAACTTGCCGATGGTGGTCGTCTTACCCACTCCGTTCACACCCACCACCAAGATGATGTAAGGCTTATGCGCCCCCTCGGGTATCTGGAAACCCTCCGTGTCATCCGTATTGTTCTCGGTCAGCAGACCGGCAATTTCCTCACGCAATATTCGGTTCAACTCGTCAGTACCCACATACTTGTCGCGCGCCACACGTTCCTCTATCCTGCGGATAATCTCCAGTGTCGTGTCCACACCCACATCGCTCGTAATGAGCACCTCCTCCAGATTGTCCAGCACATCATCATCCACCTTCGACTTTCCAGCCACAGCGCGGGCAATCTTGCCAAACACGCTCTCCTTCGTCTTGGCGAGTCCGTTATCCAGCGTCTCCTTCTTTTTCTTGGAGAACATATCAAAAAATCCCATATCTTTTTCCTTTCTTATACTCTTTAAAGTGACAAAGGTACGAATAAGTGAGAGAATTACCAAATAAAAATGGATTTTTCCCCACAATAGCCACCTTCGATGCCGCCAAAGGTACGAATAAGTGGGTGAAAAAACAAAAAACCCCTCCAAAAAGTGGAGAGGTTTGTCGTTTTCATGCCGAAGAGCACCCCAAAAGTGCACTCCGAGCCTATGTTTTAGTCACGTCGGGCTGAAAAATCCGCCCTAACGTCAGATTACTTCTTCAGATAATCCTTCACGAGTTCGGCAGGAATCATCTTCTCGTCAAAAGCGTATGCACCAGTCTTTGGAGACTTGAACATCTTGATGACCTTCGTGTAAGAACGACCATCCTTGTTCTGGAGGGTAGCGACGGTTTTCTTTGCCATAATCTAAACTTATTTGATTTCCTTGTGCACAGTCATGCGCTTCAGGATGGGGTTATACTTCTTCAGTTCCAGACGGTCTGGAGTGTTCTTGCGGTTCTTTGTAGTGATGTATCTTGATGTGCCTGGAAGACCGCTATCCTTCATTTCTGTGCATTCGAGGATGACCTGCACGCGATTGCCTTTAGCTTTCTTTGCCATAGTTCTTTTCTCCTTACTTTAATGTGATTAGCCAATAACCTGAATGTCCTTCCATTCGCAGTGACCCTTAGCGACAGCCTGCTTCAGAGCAGCGTCGAGACCAATGCGGTTGATGATACGCAAACCTGCGGCGCTCACCTTGAGCACAATCCAGCAATCTTCCTCTACATAGTAGAATTTCTTAGTGAACAAGTTGACATCGAAACGTCTCTTTGTTCTGCGAAGTGAGTGAGACACATTGTTACCCACCACAGACTTCTTACCTGTAATCTGACAAATTTTTGACATTTTCTTATATTCTTTTGTTAATTTTCAAATCTAAATTTTACTTGGAGAAGTACAGGTCTTCACAGTTCCGGCAGGCCCGCAATGCCCACCTCGCGAAATTTGGAACGCTCAACCCTTTTTGTTTTTGAAAATTAGGGGTGTTTCTTTATTATCTTTCGTCGGGATTACATATCCCTTGCCCTGCCTCGGGCTATCAACCAAATCTTTCCCTCATCTCCCGTCTTGCAAACAAGCTTTCATCCGCTCATTGAGGAAAAGTCTTCGTGATCCGGTTGGGATTGCATATCCCACCGCCCTGCCACGGGCTATCAACCGAATCCTTTCCTCACCTCTCGAATTGAAAGCGAGCTTTCGTTCGCTCGTTGAGAAAAGTCTTCGTGATCCGGTTGGGATTCGAACCCAAGACCCACAGCTTAGAAGGCTGTTGCTCTATCCAGCTGAGCTACCGGACCATCCTCTCATGGACTTAGTGTCCTTCTCTCAGGCCTCATCCACTCGGAGTTTTACGTATGGCTCAGCCACACAAAACATCATGCACGGACATATGCCCACGCAATTTGCGGATGCAAAGGTACGCTTTTTCTCCGAACCCCACAAATAAATTCCAAAATATTTTTCTCGGTGAGACAATTTTTGTGCCAAAAAGAGTGGAAGCCACGCAAAGTGACCTCCACTCTCTTTCATTTTTCTTTACCAACTGTCAATTGTCAACTGTCAATTGTCAACTGTCATCTGTCATTTGTCAGACTCTTCGTCATCGATGAAGAATTTGTCGGATTTCAGACGGGAGAATTCGCAGCATTCGCTGAGTTTGGTGTAGAAAGCGGAACGAGCCTTCTTCTCTTTCCGGAACATCGCCTTGGTACCTTCCATATCGGCTTCAAAGTTCAAACTGTGGTCGATGCCCATGCCCTTGGCGACTGCCATGGCGTCTTGGTTGGCTCCGATGTAGGTGAAGAGCCAGTTGCCTTTCTTCAGCTCCTCAACCAGCTGAAAGACACGTTCGTGATTCCACTCCACAGAGGAGTTTTCGTAGCCGTCGGTAATGATGGTCACCAGCACGTTGTCGCCCTTGTCGATATATTGGCGCAGATGGGTGATGGAATTACCCATCGCATCGTAGAGGGGCGTGTTGTCGGTGGGCTGGTAGTCGTTCTCATTCAGGTCGGGCACCTTAGTGATGGGCATGCGGTCATAGACGGTGGAGATGCGCCGCCCGTTGAAGACCACCAAGCTGAAGAGTTGTTCCTGATTGGGGTTCTCGGTTTGGGCTGTGCGGATGGTTTGAATGGTTTCCACCACACCTGCGATGGCTTCTCTACGGATGGAATACATGGAGCCGGAGGCGTCCAGAACGATGAGGTTGTAAACTTTCTGTGTCATGTCGATTGATGTTTTAAGTGGTTAATGTAATAAGTGATTATACAGAGTTTTCGTTTATGCCTTCTTCACATAGATATAGGCAGGATACTGTCCCAGCACGAAGAGAGTGACGGGGCAGAGCCAAATCTTGCGGTTGAATCCGTCGAGTCCTCTCACCTCGTAGTGTGCGCCACCTGTGAGCGAGTGGTCGAGTCGGCGCAGTTCGGCATAGCCTGGCAGTTTTTCCTGCTTGGAAGTGGGAACCACCTTGACGCGTGTTTCCACATCATCGTCAGAGAGGTAAGCACAGAGCAGGTCGGCGCCAGCCACCATCATCAGGTTGTGATGTTCGAAGGGCCAGCCGGGGAAATCCACATACCAGCATCCGTCTGCCTCGTGGTTGAACTTCAGGTCATACTCGCGCTTCTTGCCGAATACGCTCTTCTGAATCAAAACTGCTGCGTTCTTCAAATCTTTCAATGAATAATCCATAATTAAAAACTGTTTTAGAGGTTTGACAAAAAACTTTTGACGGTGCAAAGTTACGCTATAATATACAGCGAATGAAAATCCCTGCAAGCCTTGCAAACGTCGCAAGCCTTGCAGGGATACTGCTTATTTTATTATGGATAAAGGAATTAACGGAAATTTTCCCAGACAATCAAGTCTTGGGGCAAGAGGATTTTCTTGGCTTCTCCCCTTTCGCCGGTGATGTAATAGTTGCGGGCGATGCTGTCGTCGAACACCCTCAGGAAAGCCTGCTTGATTCGGGAGCATTTCTCGTTGATGGAGTTGCGTGTGGGGTCGGTCACATCGTCGATGCTCCTGCGGATGTCCTCACGGTTGTCGCGTCCCGAAATCATTTCGTACATGGAGAGGAGTTCCCTGCGGTAATCGGGCAGATAGGAAAACTTGATGCCTTCGGGATGGTGCAGATAGAGCAGGTAGATGGCTTTCGAGAGCGGAGGCATCTTGATTTCCACGTTATTGTAGTCGGGCAGGAAGATGCGTCCGTAGCGCACATGCAGGCGGCTCAGTTTCTGTGTGGGTTGGAAAAGCTGCTGAAGCGCCCATTCGCCCACCCCACTCTGGCGAAGACGTTCCACGAGCATCTGCACCTCGCTCATCACGGCTTCCACATCCTCCTCCTGCGGCACCGAACGGCATTCCTCACAGAGAGCGTCATTTTCCCGAATGACCATCCTTTCCGAGCCGGAAGTCTTTTCACGTGGAGCCAGCCTCGCCCTGAAAGCCGACGTCAGCCTGTCGAACAGAGACGGATTGGAAGGAGGTTCGGCACATACATCTTCGCGACACGCCTCTTCAATCCGCATTTGTCGGAGCTGTTCCTCTTCACACCTCAGACGGTCTAATTGCCTATCATGTCTCCTGCCGAAGAAATCACCACTGACTCCATGCATGCGTATGTAATTCTCCGCCATTTCGTAGGGTGACGGTGAGTAAACATCCGTCATGGGCGTGAACGCATAGGTGTAAGTATCCTCCTTGTCAAAATCCTCACCCTTGTATTGAATCAGCCCTGGCTGAAGGCGACTTGCGTCGAAACCGTCAACAACATATTCCAGCAGATCCCTATCGCTGTAATGGCTGGCATAAGGGACGGCGGCATTCGCGTCGGCATCGGGATTGAAATAGCGGTAAATCTTGCCGAGATCCATGTCGTGCGCAATCCTCGGCAGGAAGCAGAATTCCAGTCCGCCACGTCTGAACGTCTCCACAAGCATGTCGTAATCCTCATAGAGAATCTCATAATACTTTTTCACGCCAATGTCCATCGCATCAAAATAGATGACCACATTCGTCTTGGGCTTGAAAGGAAGTCGGTCTTTATAAAAGCTGATGTACTGCATATGTGCTCATGTTGAAATGTCTCTGTCACCCACAATACGCCCCCTCGTTTCTTGTTTGCAAAGATACGAAAAATGCATTCATACCGCTACACATTTCATCAAAAATCACACCCCTTCCCTGCAATTTCACGTTTTTCATAGTAGCGAAGCACTCCTTTTCCTTTCCGTTTGCAAAGATACGGCAAGAAATTATGGTGACAATAATATTCTACAAAAATCGAAAAAACAGAGAATATTCTACAACTTGCAACTCGTTTGTGGGCAAGACTTACGTTCGCTTGTGAGGAACACTTGCATGAGCTTGTGGAAGGGACAGGTGCGCACCACCCACCATCGTGCCATTTTGCATTTTTCACCCTGCATGTAAAACTCTCTGCACAAAAGCATCCACACATCTGCTCATCAAAACACGAACCCGCGCAGCACTCACGCTGTACGGGTTATTTATTCCCATCTTTTTTCATTATTTATTCACAAAACATTTGGTTGTTCCAAACATATGTCGTACTTTTGTAAGTTGAATTATAAAAGAGAGCATATGACAGAGAAACAGAAAAAATCAATCATAGAAAGCGGGAAGCAATATTTCCGCGAGATTATTATTCCCAATCATGTGAAGGGCTTAAAGAATTTGAAGTTGAAGGATTTCAAGATAAACCCATTCCTGGTTAATTATCTGGCTGCATTTCTATGCGGTAATACAGAGCCAGAATCTTTGGCAAAGGCATTGGTGTATCCTCGTATTCTCGGCACAAGCATTAATACGAGTTTCGGACAAAACATCCAGATCTTTATCTCAAGCCTCGCTCAAGTGGCTGGTACGGCATCAGGTATTGACGGAATTGATATTGAGTTTGTGGATGCCATTGATGGACGTAGGAAGTACTGCCAATGTAAGGCTGGACCACAGACAATCAATAAGGATGACATTGCTACGATTTTAGGGCATTTCAAGCATCTTCACAATAAAGCCCGTTTGGACAGGCTCAATGTGCAGATTGATGACATGATTGTGGGCGTGCTATATGGTGATGAAAGTGAACTGTCTGCTCATTACAAAATCATCAATTCCCATTATCCTGTGTATTGTGGTGCTGATTTTTGGGAGCATCTAACGGGTGACGCTCAATTTTATCATCGATTGGCAAAAGCGTTTGGCGAAGTGGTTGAGGAGGATAATATAGATGGAAGTCATTTGATTATAACAAAGATTGCTGAAATTGCAAAAGAAATAGAGAAACAGGGAGGTCTATAATAGCGATGGCAATATTTTTATCTGCAACAAATTTAGCGGACTTGACAGGAACATCACTCGCCACAACACAAAAGTGGGGAGAAAATGGTGTGTATCCCTACCACAGGAACGAAAACGGAAAGATGGGATTCTGGATGGAGGAATTGCTTGACGTCCAGCCTGTTCGCCAAATGCTTGAAACAAGATGGGATGAGGAGGCACATGTCGTTCCGCTTCGCGATTTCACTTCGGTGGAACTGTTTGCTGGTGCAGGAGGATTAGCCTTAGGTATGCACATGGCAGGTTTTCGTCATGTGTTGCTGAACGAGATGGACGCTATGGCTTGTCGAACCCTCAAAAGGAATCATCCCGAATGGAATGTGCTGGAGGGCGACATTCATCAGGTAGACTTCACGCCCCTTCGTGGACAGGTGGATTTCCTCTCAGGCGGTTTCCCTTGTCAGGCATTTTCGTATGCAGGTAAAAAGGGTGGATTGAACGATACCCGAGGCACTCTTTTCTTTGAGATGGCACGTGCCATTCGCGAAATCCAGCCGAAGGTATTCATGGGCGAAAATGTGAAAGGCTTGCTTTCTCATGATGATGGCAGGACGCTGGAAGTGATACGCAATGCAATTGTGGAATTAGGATATACGTTGGTGGAACCACGTGTACTGAAAGCGATCATGTATCAAGTGCCTCAAAAGCGTGAACGCCTCATTCTTATAGCCATCCGCAATGATATAGCGCAGCGTGTGCAGTTCCATTGGCCTGAGCCGTATCGACGAGTAATGACTCTACGTGACGCATTCTTCCAAGGCGTCCTCTTCGACCACGATGTACCTGCATCTGATGGTCAAACCTACCCCGCCAAGAAAGCTCGTGTGATGGCAATGGTGCCAGAAGGTGGCGACTGGCGTGACCTGCCTGTAAAAGAACAAAAAGAATACATGGGAGGTAGTTTCTACTTGGGTGGTGGTAAGACAGGAATGGCTCGTCGTTTATCAATGGATGAGCCCTCATTGACTTTGACTTGCGCCCCTGCACAAAAGCAAACGGAACGTTGCCATCCTACAGAGACTCGCCCTTTGACGGTACGTGAATATGCCCGCATTCAGACATTCCCTGACAATTGGCAGTTTGAGGGCAATATGTCTGATCAATACAAGCAGATTGGCAATGCAGTTCCCGTCAACTTGGCATACGCAATTGGTCGCTCGCTCATTCGCCTCTTCAATGATATTGATGCAGAGAATCCAGAAGAGACGCATTTTGAAGAAGCGAATCGCATAGCCCATGGGATGCTTCCACCCGAATTGTTCCCGATAGATTTATTTGATGTAAAAGACAACTATCCCGAACAAATCGTCAGGAACACCGTGAGCAGAAAGAAGTTTGTTGACAGCAACGATTTGGATGACAGCAAGAATGTGCTTGTAAGTCTGGTGACCAATGAGAATCTTGACCCATTTAACAAGCAGAATGCCAAGATATATTACACAGGAAAGAAGTTCCCATCCACAGTGAAACTCAACAAACTGTACTATTTCATGCCATACACAAAAGGAAAAGGCATTCGCGACCTCTACCTCATCAAAGTGGCACGTGTAGGTACAAAGCATGAAGTGTGCCTGGATGCTGATGAAAATGATATTCGCTTAGTGTTTGAACTCAAGTTCATAGGGCAATTGTTTGAAGATTACAAAACTTTCAAGTTGCAGATTTGGCACACATTTACAGACACTACCTTGAGAGCCATTTTATCCATGTAAAAAATATGACGAAAGAAGATTATTTGATAGAAATTCATCAGGCAGTTCTGGATAGAAAAAGAATATACATCATTATGCTTTGTGAGGAAACGGATGAATATGACGTAATCACAAATAGTGATGAATCAACCGACCTTCCCTCTATTCTTTCCAAATTACCTTTTACAGGAAGAGTATACCAAGAAGATGTGTTTCCTGCGTGGTATGATTTTGTTGAGAATGTAGAGGATACAGAAATCTACGGATTTGATTTGGAAGATGGTAAAGTGCAGGTTGCTATTACGCCTTATGATTCAATAGAGAAGGAGCAAGAACAGAAATCAAACTAATCTGCTTGCATGTCATAAAACAAAATAGCCCGTACAACTGCTTCGTTGCACGGGCTATCTTATCTCAACCTATTCCCTATCCCATCGGCATGAGGTTTTAATGTTTACTGCTATGATGAGTCACCTGTTTTTTTAGTTTCCCCGATTTTAGAATTGATATTGAATTGGATGTTCGTCTTTTGCAGGACACACGGTTACGGAGGTGATACAGGGCACATCATTGATAAGTTCAATGCTACAGTGCTCCCTCATATATTCCATACCTCCTTTGTCTTCATACCATTTTTTAAATGACGGAGCGTATTTATTAGGGATATGCAATCTTGCAATATTCCACGGAGCATCGGAAAAATACAATGGGAAATATTCGTTTTCCGCATCGTATTGTCCCATTGTCAGAGTTTTGGCAAAGGGCTTCAAATAGTCGTCAAGTGGGGATGATATTCGAGAAGAAATATACTTCGTTAGGTTGGTATTGTCTGAAATTCTTGCCTTGTAGTCTGCCTCCTTTTCAAACTCTCCTTTTTTCATAAATGTATCTTTAAGATCCGCAGTCTTTTTAGCATACCATGAAGAATACGTAGAATCTGCTGATGGAGTGCCACTCATGTATCTGGTGAGGATTGCTTTGCCATCCATGAAATAATATCTGGCTCCATCTTTCTCAGCATATACCGTTGCAAAATTCTCATTTTGAGGGTAAATAGAATAGTACAGTTCATAGATATTGTCATACTCCATCGGAACACGCTGTCCATCTGGCAAGAGGGCACCATACTTTTCAGGTTTATTCGAGAATGCCACTGTGCCTCCGTCATAAAGTAATAATTTGTCATATTCAAAAGGCAAGATTGTATTGCCCTTAATGTCAATTAAACCATATTTGCCTTCGACTTCCTTTTGTGCCCAAAGTTGCCAACGTTCTGCTTTCTGCGACATTCCCATGTTTACATAGTCAAAGGGCAAGACTTGGTTAGCATTCTTGTCAAACATACCACATTTCCCGTCTTTCCATGCTATAATGTAACTGTCTTTCGCAACTCTGACACCATTATATTCTTGCTGAATTATTTGGCGGGCGTCTAAGTGCTTAAACTTTTCTTCTTTCTCAGCCTTTACCAATTTCCATACGCCCCATTTCGTTTTGTCGCCTTGAGTCGGTCCTTCAAAAGCCACGATTAATTCTCCTCCTTTATACTCGTCGGGTTGTCTTAATATGAAATAATTCGTAAACTTGTTCGGAAGAAGTTCTTGTCCTGACATATTATAGCCATAACCGTCTTTAAACTCCAGAAGTCCATATTTCATCTGAGCATCTTTGCCTGATTTCACGCCTGTTATCGCAACAGTATAAGAAGAATACTTTGAAGTTGGCGTTAGTACCCCAGAATAAAGAAGATAAAGATAGTCAAATTTAGTCTTCAAAATCCACTTGCCGGGATAGTCTGTTCTCCCAACGGGTGGTGTATTACTTATGGAAGTCCATGCATTTGCCCAAATTCCAAGTTTGTCACTCTTAGCATCCTTTAATACTACATATTCAGGATATTTTTTCTGTGTATCTTTGTCTTTGTTTTCCCCGAGCGTCATCCCCGGATTCTTATTTTCGTAATGTCTATAATCACCCTTGTCTTGGGGCTCTGATGTAAGCCAGTTGGACAGGGCATTGCCGATAGCAGAACCGACAACAACAGCCGACACGGCAGTAACAGCGTCTTCTGATGATACGCCCGATGACCTTGAAGCCGAACTGCTGCCACTACTCTTCGAACGATAGTAAGGACACCAAGTCTCGTGTTGCCATGAATATGTAATATTACCCATTGTTATACCACACTCAGAACATTGTTTCTTCACTTGGGTTGGATTAGCAGTAGTATTCTTTACTGCTTGTCCCGGACTAAGACCTGCACCCTGCGCATGAGCACACACCGTTCCCATCACCAACGCCAGCATTCCAATGACTATTCGTTTCATAATCCTTTATTTTTATGTTAATAAATTCAGGTTTTCTGCAAATTTAGTCTATATGTCCTTTCATCTAATTATTCTTTCCTTATTCCACAGGCATGTGTTTTTGATTGTGATACAACAAGTAGTATCTGTCAGAAAATGTCGGAATGAGTGCCTGTCTGCAGGAAAAGGAGAGTCAACTGCTGATTGTCCTGCTGCCAAGTCATCAGCCAGTCGGGCTGAATGTGGCATTCCCATATTCCATCCATATTGCCTGAAAGTTTGTGCGGACGATACTTCGGCGGTAGCGAACCATTTGCTTCAAGCAAG
>JAEEGL012095897.1_pt1 | contig 11062 bp, 12 predicted proteins | sample 9134231 | NCBI WGS metagenome assembly JAEEGL01 (sample SAMN16246548, study PRJNA631951) | gut metagenome | biome: gut microbiome; feature: rumen; material: fiber-attached | host: Bos | place: Iran: Karaj | collected 2018-10
AAAGAAGAAATAGATTATTCTTTAATAATAAAAAATATAGAGGATAATAGAAAGAAATTAGAAGAAATTCTATAATTATGATTAATGACATGTTTTATACATGTCTTTTTTCTTTATATGAATTTAAATATGCCAAAATGGCACCGGTTTTAATGACAACATGCCAAAATGGCACTATAAAACAAAATTCGTGTGCCAAAATGACTCTTATTTTTTGCCTTTTTTGGGCAGTTTTTTGTACTAAAGTTGGCGTACATTTAAAAGTATATAAAATAGGTTAATTAAACTTTTCCTATTTTTTTACTTGATAGAACCTATAAAATGCAACAATATTTTAAATGTGTGTAGAATAAGAAGATAGAGTGAAAAATCTTTAAATTATATGGTATAATTTACTAAATAGGATTTCGATTAATTCAATATAGAAGGGATTTGATATATATGAATTTTAAAGAACTATGTAATAGTATTAAAAATGTAGCATGTGTCATTTCTGTTAGAAAAGTAAATGATAGCTATGATGAAATAAGAATAGTAGATGGTAATAAAGAGTATTTAAAATCTTATGAACAAGGATATTACGGAATAATACAATTTGTTCCTAATTCTATATATACTAACTATTTACAAAGAAATCTTAATTTCGAAGATTATTGCTATAGATCTGCAGTTAAAAAAGAATTATTACATTCTTATGCGTATCCTGAATATTTTAAATCGTGGATGCACATGTTATTTATTCCGCTTGAATATGAAACTGCTGAATTATCATATTGCTTATACATTATGGAAATAAGTAATGTATTTAATCCGGAAAATCTCGTTAATTCTGGTGTTGATATTAATAATCAAGTGTTAAAAACAACTTTACAGTTAGCAAAAACAGAAGATTTTGTTGCATCGCTTAATTTAGTTACTAAAGAAATTAGAAAATTATGTAGAGCTACATTTTGTTGTATTTTATTAGTTGACGAATTAAAAGAAGAAATAAACCCTATCGCAGAGGATAGAGATTTAAATAGTGATAGATTACCTATGAAGGCATACATGGATGAGGATTTTTATAGTGCAGTTAGATTGTGGGATGATACCATTGGAGATAGTAATTGTCTTATCATCAACGATGATAAAGGACGTGAATTTATTAAGGAAAAGAATCCTATATGGTATGAATCGCTACAAAAAAATAAGTTAAAATCATTAGTATTATTTAGATTAAAGTCTGGCAAAAATCAAATAGGATATATGTGGGTAAGTAATTTTGAAACTGATGATACTACCAAAATAAAAGAAGCTTTGGAAATTACTACATTTATTTTAGGGTTTGAAATTGGTAATCATTTATTAGTAAATCAATTAACAGCATTATCTTCTATTGATGTATTAACAGGCTTATATAATAGAAATAGAATGAATAGCTATATGACAGAAATAGCTGAAACAAAAGAACCAATTGGTGTAATATTTTTAGATATTAATGGTTTAAAGAAGGTCAATGACACTGAAGGTCATTTAGCTGGAGACAATTTGATTAAAAGGGCTGCAAATGTATTAAAGAATGTCTATAGTAAAGCATACATATTTAGAGCTGGTGGCGATGAATTTGTTGTCATTTTAAAGAATATGGATGAAACACATATTCTAAAATCATTTGAAATCTTAGAGGAAAAAGCAAAAAAGAATAATGTATCATTTTCATATGGATATTCAGTTGCTTATGATTCTAAAGAAATTGATAAGATATTAATTGAAGCCGATGCTAATATGTATGAAAATAAGAGAAAATTTTATGATTCATTAAAATAGCTTAAATAGGAGTTATTAATCGATAGTTATTATAAAAAATTATTAGAAGGTGATACTAGTGAAGGTCTTGTTTGTTAATTCATGTATAAGAAATGAAGATTCTAGAACATATTCTTTAGCTAAGGCATTTATTGAGAAGTTATACAAAATCCATTCTGAAATGGAATTAGAAGAAATTAAACTAGCTGATTTAGATTTGAAACCATTATATTATGATGATATTAAAAGAAGAGATGGGCTTATTAATAATAATGAATTCAATGATCCTATGTTTAAATATGCTAATCAATTTAAGGATAAAGATTTAATTATTATAGGTACACCTTTTTGGGACTTATCATTTCCTTCATTATTAAAGGTATATATAGAAAAATTATGTGTTAATAATCTAACCTTTAAATATGAAAATGATAAAGAATTAGGTCTTTGCAATGTAAAAAAAGTAGTTTTAATAGCCACATCTGGTGGAGATAGAATAGATAACAAATTAAATTATTTATTCGATATTATAGATTTTTTATCTAAAAATAAAGTAAAGAAATATTATTCATTTTTAAGTGGATTAGATATGATGAATCAAGAAGATATTAATAGTAATATTAAAAAGACAATTGATGATTTTGATAAATTTATTAATGAGATTTAGGAGTTATTATGAATACAATAATTATTTATGGAACTAAATATGGCACATCAAAAAGATATGCCGATAGCTTGGCTCAAAAATTCAATTTAGAGGCTTTTCCTTTTAAAAAAGTTAAAAAAATAAATGAATATGACAATATTATCTATATTGGAAGTATCTATGCTAGTGGCGTAATAGGAATGAAAAAAACGTTAAATAAGATTAAAAATCCTAAAAATAAAAATATTACGTTAATAACTGTTGGTGTAACAGATCCAAAAGATACAGATACTAAAGATAGAATGGAAGAGCATATTAAGAATCAATTAAAGAAAGAAGTGTTTGAAAATATTAAAATATTTGGTCTAAGAGGAGCTATAGATTATACTAAATTAAATTTCTTTCATAAGGGATTATTAAGTATGTTATATAAAAAAGCAATTGCTATTCCTGAATCAGAAAGACCTTCAGAAATAAGAGCTATTATTGAAACATATGATACACAATCTGATTTTGTTAACTTTAATGAATTAGATAAAATTATTGAAGAAATAGGGTTTAACACTTTGTGTTAAGCTTTTTTCTTTAATTAGAAATGGATAGGAAATATTGCATAGGTTTAAAGCTTATTTATGAAATATAGGCTCTAGCCTATGCAAATTTTTTTTGATTTTTTTTAAAAAACCTATTGACACAAGTGATACCTCGCGATATGATATATAGCGTAAAGTGATATATATCGGAGCATGATATATTACGAAAGGAGATGTATATATGGATGCTCAATTAAAACGTGGAGTCTTAGATGTTACTGTTTTAGCAGCGATAAAAAATGGTGATTCATACGGATATAAAATTATTAAAGACGTTAAGCCAGTCTTGGAATTATCAGAATCGACGTTATATACAATACTTAAAAGGCTTGAGGCAGATAAGATGCTTGAGGTAAGGGTTGCCTTACATGAGGGAAGAGTTAGAAAGTATTATCATATAACGGTTAAAGGTTTAAATAGAATTGATGAGTTTAAAAATGAATGGAAGGAAATAATGGCGCTATATTCATTCATAGAGAGGGGAGTTGATTCAAGTTATGAATAAAAGTGAATTTTTAACAGAATTAGAAAGCAGATTAGAATTGCTACCAAAGAAGGAAGTAGAAAATTATGTTGAATTCTATTCTGAAATGATTGATGACCGTGTAGAAGAAGGTAAGACTGAAGATGAGGCCATTAGAGATATTGGCGGTATTGAGGAAGTTATTAAGCAAATAGCTGGTGAAAAATCAATTACTAAGTTAGTAAAGCAAAAGGTAGCTCCAAAAAGAAAGATTAAACCTATAGAAATAATCTTACTTATTTTAGGATTCCCTTTATGGTTCCCACTTGCTCTTACATGTTTAATACTAGTTTTAGTGGGATATCTATTATTTTGGATTTTAGTAATTGTTTCATACGCAGTTGAAATTGCATTAGTTGCTTGTGCAGTTACTGGATTAATCGGAATATTTACAGGTCATGGTATAGGATATTTAGGATTACTATTTGTTGGTATTGGTGGTTCTATTCTATTCTTTAAAGTATGTATCTTAGCAACAAAGTTTACAGTTAAGTTAGCTAAGAAGATTGTTTTAGGAATTAAGTTGTCATTAATTGGCGGAGGTAATAAAAACTATGAAGAAGTTTAAGATTATTTTAGTTATTATTGGTATAGTTACTCTAGCTCTTGGTATTATGTTTATGGTTATCGCATTTAAGAATCATTCATTTGGTGGTTCTACAATAACAAATACTCATAATATCGAAGAAGCATTTGATAGTTTATCATTTAATTTATCTACAGCAGATTTAAAGCTTGAATTAGCAGAAGATAATAAATGTACAGTAACATGTGTTGAAAAAGAAAAGGATACTCATACTGTTAAAGTTGAAAATAACACATTAGTAGTTGTTAATGAAAGAACTTATGCTTGGTATGAACATCTATTTGATTTTTCCAAATTAAGTGTGACAGTTAGTCTTCCAAAGAGCGAATATAATAATATTAAAGTAGATTCATCAACATCAAATATTGATATTTCAGGTATTTCATTTAAAAATGTTGATTTATCTGGATCTACAGGTGATATTAAATTTGATAAAATCAAAATGGATGATTTTAAGTTAGATATTTCTACAGGTAATTTATCTCTTACTAATTCAATAATCAATAACAATATCATAGTAGATGGATCTACAGGTGATGTAACTATAACTGACACAAAAGCTAAAGACATCACAATTGATGTTTCAACAGGAGAAGTAAAACTTACAAATGTTTTAGCTTCATCAAAAATTAAAGTTGAAACTTCAACAGGTGATATTACATTAAGTAGTGTAGACGCAGAAACATTATCATTAAAAGCATCTACAGGCAATATTACTGGTAGCTTAAAGACTGGAAAGAGATTTAAAGCAAAAGCATCTACAGGTGAAGTATCAGTTCCTAATACCGATGGTGGAGAATGTGTTATTGAAACATCTACAGGTGATATTACAATTACTGTTTTAGCATAATAATAAAAGTGGTTCGGAATTTAATCCGAACCCTTTTTGATATAAAGAAAAAAAGCACCGAAGTGCTTTAATTTTATAGATGGCCGAACCGAGGCGATTCGAACGCCTGACCGCTCGCTTAGAAGGCGAGTGCTCTATCCAGCTGAGCTACGGTTCGAAGCTCATTTTGCAATGCCTTAGGCATACGCTCACTCATTATATAACAATTATTTTTTTCTTTCAAGTGTAAATTTATATTTTTGTTGTTAATTTATATCTAAATATTATTTAGATTGATATTCATTTATTATATTTTTAGCTACAAAATAATTAATTATTGATAGTGACATTATTCCAGTTATTTTCATAGCTTTATAAAACTTCATATTATTTGTTTTTAAAGCTTTTTGATTAATAAGTATATTAGCAAAACAAATTAATGGAATAAATGTAAGAAGAGAAAACATAATAATATCAAAACTAAATTTTATTATTAGAGTTAAAGGAAGAGCAACTATTATAAAGGCTGCCTCACTTTCTGTTTTAACATTCTCTACTATAAATGTTTCAAAGAATGATTTAAAGCCATATGATGAAAAATATAATGTAACTAATGCGATATAAATAACTAAAAATAAAATACTAATAATTGTTGATATTAATATCATTTTAGATTGTTTATCTGTTGGCTTTATTATGATATTTTCTAGTTCATCATATTTATTATTTTTCATTTTTATATCTCCGTTTATGTCCTTAATTAAAATATATAATAAATAAACAAATTTTGCTATGAAATTATTTTTACAGTGTTACTTTGTTTTAACTAATATCATTTATGATATTTTCTTTTAAGTAATTCATCTTTTAGGTTTATTTTTGTTCCTTTTGTGATAAAATTAAGAAGTATTAATAATATCTTGGAAGGAGTGGTGAAAATGGAAAGAGATTACTTAGATGACTTAAAAGCGATATTAAATTCCGATATTTCTGATGAAGAAAAGAAATCCAAGATATTACAATATCATGAAAGTGATATTGCCGACTTATTAAATGAGTTAAATGATGAAGAAACAGAAAAACTATATAAAATCTTAGGTAATGAAAATATTGCCGATGTTTGGACACACGCTGATGATATTGAAGAAATTATTGAAGATATTCCAGCAGAAAAGATTGCCGATATCCTAGAGACAATGGACGCCGATGATGCGATCGATGTCTTAGAGGAATTAGACGATGAGAAACGTGATCAAATCGTCGAATTGATGGAGCCTGAAGCTAAAGAGGATATCATCACAATTTCTAAATATGATGAAGATCAAATCGGTAGTAGAATGACAAACAACTATATTAGTATCTTAAATACTAATTCAGTTAAGGAAGCTATGAAAAGAGTTGTTGCCGAAGCTGCTGAAAATGATAATGTTTCTTTAATATATGTAGTTGATGAAAAAGATGTCTTAATTGGTGTCATTGAACTTCGTGACTTAATTATCGCAAGAGCAGGTACAAATATTAATACAATCTTAAAAACAAATTATCCAGTGTTTAAAGCTACTGAAACAGTTGAAGACTGCTTAGTAGAAATGAAGGAATATGCCTTAGATTCATATCCTATCGTAAAAGATGATAGCAATGTCTTAATTGGTGTTATCACATCAGATGATGTAACAGAAGCTACAGAAGAGGAAATGAGCGAGGACTATGCTAAGTTAGCCGGTTTAACAGACGAGGAAGATTCGGATCAAGGTGTTTTCCATTCTGTTAGAAAACGTCTACCTTGGTTAATTATTTTATTAGTATTAGGCTTAATTCAATCATTTACGATGAGTGGATTTGAAGCTGTAGTAGCATCACTTCCTATTATAGTATTCTTCCAAACATTAGTATTGGATATGGCTGGTAATTCAGGTACTCAGTCTCTAGCCGTTACAATTAGATTATTAGCTAATCATGAAGATTCTAAGAAGCAAATTGCTAGAGCATTATTTAAGGAATTACGTGTAGGTATTATGAATGGTTTAATATTAGGTGTTTTATCCGCTACATTCGTATTCTTATATTTAATTATTACAAAGAATCCTGTTGCTAACGCAGCTTCAGAATTCTCATATTTAAATGCTACAAAGGGTGCTTTAATAGTAGGTGTGTCATTACTAACTGCTATGACTGTATCATCATTTGTTGGTGCCTTTACACCAGTTGTATTTAGTAAGATTAAAATTGACCCAGCAGTTGCTTCTGGACCACTTATTACTACAATTAACGATATAACAGCATTATTAATTTACTATGGAATGGCAATGCTATTATTTATAGAATTTATTTAAAGGAGATATAAGAAATGAATAGACAAGAATTTGATGAATTAAGAAATGAATTTGCAGAATATATCTATAGATATGAATACTTTTTAAAGGTAGGCTTTCTAAATGATTTATACTACAATAACGAATTCAAGGCTGATTTAGAAGTTAATGCTTTATTGGAATTTGAAAATTCAGTTATTTATACTGCATGTAAGGAAAAAGAGAATAACAAGGATTTTGATAAGACTCAATTATTTGAAATTGCTAAAAAAAATAAGGAACAATTATTAAAATCTATTAAAGAAAAGAATGCTAAATCTAGTCGTCTTGTCGAAAGATTTGAAAAGATGTCTAATCAAGAAAAAAAGGATATTGAAACAGATTATTTAAATCTTGTTAAGGTATACCATCCTGTAATAAGAGTATTTGTTACTGAAGAAGAAAAGGCTGTTTTCAATAAGATTAGACAGTTCTATAATGAAAATGATGTTGCTGGAATCCAAGAATTATTAGAATTAAATAAGGGATTATTCAAGGATATTGAATATCTTCCTGAGCATTATAATAAGGTTTCTGGTTTCTTCTATGATAATCAAAAGAGAATTAACGCAGATTATACAAAGAAGATGAAGGAATATCCTTTCAATATTGGTGAAACATTAAAAGATGAAATCACTAGAGCTAGAGAAACTGGTGAATTAAGATCTAGACATACTCAATTATTAAGAAGTAATCAGGAATTAAAAAAAGCATACAAGAATTTGTATGGTGAAGACTTCAAACTTGACTAGTATGCTTAATTGTTATTAAAATATAATTCGTCTACGACATTTAAGTAATTTAATCTAGGAACATAGCCTACCTTAATAAGGTGGGCTTTTTCTTTGAAAACAGAATAAGGAATTGATTTTCTTCCAAGTTCAAGCTCGGCTTTGTCCCAATATTCAAAAACAATATCCATAGGAACAAGATAATATTCATCATATAGATTCCAAGCTATTATTAAAAAGCCAATACCACCATGCTTAACAATTGATCTTAAATGCTCTATTTGGTGTGGATGAATGTTTTTAAGCGGAAAGGCTGTTTTATTATGATTTTCTTTAGCTTCAAAATCAATGTATTTTCCCCTATATATTCCATTATAGTCAGTAGTAGAAGGTGTCTTATAATATGCTTCAACAATCTTTGCCATATTACGATTTGGATAATCTACCTTTACTATCTGAATAGGAGTAGGTTTCTTATGAATAACGGCTCTATCGTTAACTAAATAATATTCATTTGATTGATTAATCATATCCTCTAATTCCATACCTAAATTTGCTTTATTAGCAGCTTTATGTATAGTATTTTTTTTAATTGGAAAATTAATTGCCATCATTCATCACCTTACTTATTTTATCACATCTCATCTTTATTAGCAAAAACATAAAAATCGGACTTAAAACGTTTTTATGACCGATTTTTATAATTTGTAGATTGAATATAATAAAAAGAGATATATAATATTTTTATAGGTATATTTTATACCTAAATAGTGAAAAATATTTGGAGGGATATTATGGCACAAGTTACAGTTTCAATTAAGGTTAATTCAAATGCTAAGAACGTTTATATCGTAGGTTCTACAAAGAATCTTGGTGAATGGGATGCTAAGGCTGCAGTATTAGCTAAGGATGGCGTTGTTTCAAAGAGATTCGAAGAAGGAACAAAGGTAGAGTTCAAGGTATTATCTGCTAAGACTTGGGACGCTGTTGAAAAGGGTGTTAATGGTGAAGAATTAGAAAACCATTCATTCGTAGCTACTAAGGATGTAAAGCAATTTGAAATTAATGTTGCAAATTTCAATGCATAAATAATTTTAAAAAATGGACGAAAAAGTTTGGTTTATCCAAACTTTTTTTCTTTCTTATATTTATTTAGAAATAAATATTTCCTTTTCTTGAAAATTGAAATTCATTAGTATATACTATTATTAGTAAAATTTCGATTCAATAAGAAAGGAGAATTGTGATTTATGAGTAAAATTAATTTTATTGCTATCGGCGGTGTACAAGAAGACGGCAAGAATATGTTTTGCATAGAAGTTGATGAAAAGATTTTTATCCTAGATTGTGGAGATAAATATCCAACTAGTGAACTTTATGGTGTAGACGTAATCGTAAATGACTTATCATATATTGTTGAAAATATATCACGAGTTCAAGGTGTTTTCTTATCTCATGCTCATAATGATCATATTGGTGGAGTTTCTTTCCTTTTAAGAGAAAAGAAACTTAAGGTTTATGGCTCTAGATTTACAATATCAGTCCTAAAGAGTATTTTAACAGATGAAGAAGTTGATTTCGACGATGATGAGCTTGAGGTTGTAACAAGCAAGACTGCTCTTCATTTTGGTGATGTTACAGTAAGATTCTTTGAGGTTTCACATAATATTCCTGAGTGTTTTGGTATAGCATTAAATACTAAGGATGGATATATTATCTATACAGCAAATTATAATTTTGATCAGAATTCTAGAATTGACTATTCACATATGTTTAGAAGCCTTGCAGTATTCTCTAAGGAAGGCGTATTAGCATTATTGACTGAGTCTTTAGGTGCTATGAATGAAGAATCAAGAGGTACAATTCTTGAATTTAAAACTAGAATGATTAATTTATTAACTCAAGTTAATAATAGAGTAATATTTACAATGTTCTCAAGCGATATCTTACGTATTAAGCAAATTTGCGATATTGCAATTAGTCAAGGAAAGAGAATTGCTATTTTAGGTATTAAGACACAAAAGCTTGTAAGAATTGCTATTCAACAAGGATTTATTAATATTCCTGAAAATAAGTTTGTTCAATTAAAGTATATTGATGATTCGCATCTAAATGATGATAAGGATTTAGTTGTTATTGTAACTGGTGAGCGTCATGAACCATATCATATGCTTCAAAGAATGGCTAAGGGCTTTGATAGATTAGTTAAATTAAATGAAAATGATACAGTAGTTGTTTTAACTACACCATATATTGGTACAGAAAAGATGGCAGCTAGAACATTAGATACTGTATATCATGTGACATCTAAGATTAAAACATTTGATACTAAATTATTACCTAGAACAGATGCTAATAGAGAAGAAATAAAGGAAATGATTAATATCTTAAAACCTAAATATATTATTCCTGTTATTGGTGAATATCGTCATCAATATGCTTTAAGAATAGTTGCTGATTGTATCAATTACAAAGATGATCAAGTAATTATTCCTGATAATGGTGATATAGTATCATTTGTTAATGGTAAATATGTTGGTATTACAGGCGATGTACCATGTGGCGAATTAATGATTGATGGTAAGGCATTTAAGGATGTTTCAGATGTTGTAATGAGAGATAGAGAGCTTTTAGCTAAGGATGGTTTAATCTTGATTACAGCTAATGTAAATCCTAGAACTAAGACTGTAGTATTAGGACCTGAAATTGTTACAAAGGGATTCGTATTTAATAAAGAAAATGAAGATGTAAATGATAATATGAAGAATATCTTTACAGAAGTTTCTAAGACATTCTTAGCATCTAAATTCATTAACTGGAGTGAGTATAAAATAGCTATTAAAAATGAGATTTCTCACTACATTTATAAAGAAGTAAAAAGAAGCCCTATTATCATTCCTGTATTAATTTCTACGGATACTGAAGCTATCGCAGCAAGTGAAGTAGAGGCTCAATAAAAAAGAAAAAGACGAATTAATTGATATGATATCTCTAAAGTAGACAAATAAAATAATTAAA
>JAEEGL012594989.1_pt1 | contig 11062 bp, 7 predicted proteins | sample 9134231 | NCBI WGS metagenome assembly JAEEGL01 (sample SAMN16246548, study PRJNA631951) | gut metagenome | biome: gut microbiome; feature: rumen; material: fiber-attached | host: Bos | place: Iran: Karaj | collected 2018-10
CCATCATCCTCATCACCACCTCTTTGAAGAATAAGGACCCGGAGCCCAGCGGTACGTCCCGGCCCGCGCCGGCGACCCCGTCAAGCAACGTGAGCGTTATCGACGGAACGAATCCCACCCCCAGCTCTCTGCCCGGCGAAACGGATGCCACCCCCACGCCCACCGCGCCTCCCACACCGACGCCCACCCCGGAGCCTGTGGTGAATTCCATCACCCTGAGCCGAGAAGATTTCACCCTGAGCCACATCGGCGAGCAGTATACCATCCAGGCCACCATTTCCCCCGCTGGCACCAAGGTGAATATCGTCTGGATCTCCGAGAATCCCGACGTTGCCACCGTGGATGAAAACGGCACCGTGACCGCCGTGGATCGCGGCAAAACCATCGTCTCCGCCACCGCCGGCGGCGTCATCCAGGAGTGCATCGTCCGCGTCAATGCCGACGCGCCCAAGAATCAGAGCAGCGGCGGCGACAGCGGGAGCAGCGGAAACGGCTCCGTCAGCCTGAGCCATGTGGACGTGACCATCCATTCCGGCAAGAGCGAGACCTTCAAGCTCAGCGTCAAGGGCGCAGGCGACAGTGCGGTTGTCAGCTATTCCAGCGGCAATTCCTCCGTGGCCTCCGTCTCCTCGGACGGCACGGTCAAGGCCGTGGGCAATGGCAACACCGATATCACCGTCACCGTCACCGTCAACGGCGAGACCCAGACCCTGAAGTGCAAGGTCTACGTGGTGAACTGAGTTTCCATCATCCGGGGCCGCCCGATCGGGCGGCCCCTTGTTTGTCCCTTCGGAAAGGAGGAACCCATGACCTCGGAATACCGTCTGACCCTGCGGAAACACTATGGACGCCTGGGACTGGCCCTTCTTGTCTATTATGTCGTCACCGCGGCCGCCCAGTTCGCTTTCCAGTATGCGGTCCTGGCCTGGGCGCCCCAGTGGGCCGATACGGGCTGGTTTGCCCCGGTGCTGGCTTTCGTACCCATGTATTTCATCGGCTTTCCCATCTTCCTCTGGCTTCTGCCCAAGGCGCCGCCCCGTGAGCTGCTGCCGGAAAAGAGGCGGATGCCGGGGCGGGAGCTGTTCCCGCTGCTCCTCATGTGCCTGGGCATCCTCTATCCCGGCAATCTGCTGGGTCAGGGGGTGGACTGGGTGCTCCGGCGGCTGTTCCACACTTCCGGCAGCACGAACGCGCTGGATACCCTGGTGGGGGCCTCCGGCACCTGGGCGTTTTTCCTGGTGGCGGTGGTGCTGGCCCCCGTCATGGAGGAGCTCACCTTCCGCAAGCTGCTGCTGGACCGGATGCGCACCATCGACAAGCCCTCCGCCCTTGTGTTCACGGCCCTGGCCTTCGGCCTGTTCCACTCCAATATCATCCAGTTCTTCTATGCTTTCGGCGTGGGGATCATCTTCGGCTGCATCTATATGCGCAGCGGCAGGATCATCTATTCCATGGCCCTTCATGTGCTCATCAATTTCCTGGGCAGCGCGGCGACGCTTTTCCTCCTGGGGGACCTGGATCTGACAAATCTGGATGCCGCCGCCATGCTGGAAAATCTGCTGCTCCTGCTGGGCCTGGGCATCTATGCCATGGTCCTTCTGGCGGGCTCCGTGGCGGGCATCGTCCTTCTCGTCCGGCGCCGGCGCAGCCTCCGGGTGGCGGACGGGGGAGATCTTCTCCGGCCCGAGGACCGTTTCACCCTGGTGTTCTGCCGCCCCGGCTGTCTGCTCTACTGCCTGGCTGCCCTGGCAATGATCGTGATTTCTTATCTCTTGTGAAATACGGACTTGATTCCGGGGCAATAATATAGTATAAATGAATAGGTCCGTCCCGTGCTTCGGCGCGGGGCAGGGTCGCACTAGTCGGGGAGTCAGCGGTGCCCTGTACCTGCAAACCGCTATAGCAGGGATGAATTCCCGCCCCCGGTCCTTCGGCGTGTTGTCTGCCCTCTGTAAGCAGTAATGACGAACCGGTCTTGCGCAACGCGGGCCCGCGAACCATGTCAGGCGGGAGACCGAGCAGCATTAAGCGGTGAACCGTGTGTGCCGCGAGGGTGCCGATTCCGAGCCGGTTGCAGAGGTAACGGACGGGCCGGGGCGATCAAAGGCGGGTGTGCGGTCCTGCCCTGCGCCGAAGTCTGTCTTCGGAAGGATGAAGGAGCAGAGATGTATCAGGCGTTATACAGAAAGTGGAGGCCCAGGACCTTTGACGAGGTGGTGGGCCAGGAGCATATCACGGAAATACTGAAATCGCAGGTCCTGGCGGACCGGCCCAGCCACGCCTACCTTTTCACCGGCACGCGTGGCACCGGCAAAACCACCTGCGCGAAGCTCCTGGCCAAAGCGGTCAACTGTCTCAGCCCCGCAGGGGGCAGCCCCTGCGGCCAGTGCGAAATATGCCGGGGCATCGAATCCGGCGCCATCCTGGATGTGACGGAGATGGACGCCGCCTCCAACAACGGCGTGGACGACGTCCGCACCATCCGGGACGAGGCGGTCTACGCGCCGGTAGCCGCCCGTCGGCGGGTCTATATCATCGACGAAGTGCACATGCTCTCCAAGCCCGCCTTCAACGCCCTGCTGAAGATCATGGAGGAGCCGCCGGAGCACCTGATCTTCATCCTGGCGACCACGGAGCTGTATAAGGTCCCTGCCACGATCCTGAGCCGCTGCCAGCGCTATTCCTTCCGCCGCGTGCCCGCCGGGCTGATCAAGCAGCGGCTTATGCAGGTGGCCGCCGCGGAGGACATGGAGCTGACGGAGGACGCCGCCGGGCTTCTGAGCCGTCTGGCCGACGGGGCCCTGCGGGATGCCCTGAGCCTGCTGGACCAGTGCGCCGGAACGAAAATCGACCGGGAGCGGGTCCTATCCGCCATCGGCCTCGCGGACAATGAGGAGATCGTTCACATGGCCGAAGCCCTCCTTGGCGGGGACGGGGATACGGCTCTGGAAATACTGGACGCGCTTTACCGGGGCGGGAAGGATGTTTCTGCCATTCTGAATCAGCTTTCCGCCCTCTATCGGGATATCCTGCTGGGGCGGGTCGCCCCCCAAAACGGCCCCAGCCTCATGAGCGGCGGCTTTTCCGAGGAAGCCCTGGCGCGTCTCAGCGCAGGGGCGGACACCGGCTCCCTGCTGCGGGGCCTAGAGGCGGTGCAGAACGCCGCATCCCGGCTGGACCACTCCGGCGACCGGCGGCTCACCGCCGAGCTCTGTCTTCTGGAGCTGGCCTGCCCGGAGATCGCGGCGGCCCCCGCTCCCATTCCTTCGCCGCCCAAGGCCGCGCCCCTGCCGAAGACCGTCCCGCAGCCGCCTTTGCCCGCGCCGGAAAAGGCGCCGCAGCCGGAGGAAGCGATGCAGAAGATCGCGGCAAAAGAGGAAAAAGCAACGCCGCCCCCGGAGCCGGAGAAGCTGCCGGCGGGCTGGCTGGTTAAGCCGGAGGAAACCCCCGCCCCGGCAGAGAAAGCCGAGGCGGCCGCGTCCGGCGTCACCTGGGAGCGGGTCCTGGCCGCGCTGGAGCATGAACTGGAAATGCCGGATTACATGATGCTCTGCAACCCGGAAAACCTCAGCGGCAAGCTGGAGGACGGGGGGCTGGCGCTGTATCCGAAAAACGACGCCGTCCGGAGCATGCTGGATGCCGGGCGGCTGGCGCTCATCCGCCGGACGGCGGAGGAGCTGACGGGCGTGAACACGCCGGTGACCCTTGCCGTTCCCCAAGCGGAAGGGGAGGGCCGCTTCGACCGGCTGGATACCCTGTTCGGCAAATTCCCGTTTTGAACGGGTCAACATCGACGATGATCGAGTATTAAGATCGGGAGGTTATGGATATGGCAAAGGGTGCATTTCGCGGCGGCAGCTACGGCGGCGGTGGATTCGGCGGCGTCAACGCGAACATGATCAAGCAGGCGCAGAAAATGCAGCAGGACATGCTGAAAATGCAGGAGGAGCTGGAGCAGGCCACCTATGAGGCCTCCGCCGGCGGCGTGGTGAAGGCTGTGGTCTCCGGCAAGGGAGAGCTGGTCAGTCTCACCATCGATCCGGCAGCCGTGGACCCGGAGGATGTGGAAATGCTCCAGGACACCATCATCGCCGCGGTGAACGAGGCCATCCGCAAGGGCGAGACTGCCAAAGCCGACAGCATGGGCAAGCTCACCGGCGGCCTGAACCTGAGCGGTCTCGGCTTCTGAGACGTTCCCGCCCCCGGTGTGCAGCGTTTTCAGCCATCCGCTTATCCGGACTGAAAACAGCGTTCAGCGTTCTATGAGAGACGCCTTCCGCTTGGGAAGGCGTCTTTGCATGTTTTGGCCGGAATCTCTTGACGCGATGCTTTAGAACAATATATAATGAGCTGTTTTTATCCAATGAGGAATCGAGTTGATTTGATGTTGAAACGATTGCTGGCGCCGGTATCCGCCCTCCTGATGGCGGCGCTCCTCAGCGGCTGCTTCCTCCTGCCCAAGGAGGCGGAGCCACCCGAACTGCCGCTGGTGACTCCCTTCAGCGGCGCGGAATACACCACATCCACGGTCACCCGGGGCGACCTGGTCAGCGCGGTGAAGATCAGCTTTGTCTTCAGCCCCACCCGGCGGGAGGAGCTGCGCTTCCGTGTGCTGGGCCGCAGCTACGGCGCGATCTATGTGACCGCCGGCAGCCAGGTGGAGAAGGGGCAGCTGCTGGCGGAGCTGGAGAGCACCGCCGAGCAGGAGGCCATCCACGCCACGGAGAAGGAACTGGAAAAGCTGAATATCCGGCTGGACACTGCCCGCACCGCCCTGGAGCTGGCCCTGGAGCAGGAACAGCTGCAGGGAGGAAGGAGCACCGTCGTTTCCGAAGCCCGGCAGGCGGATATCGAATACTATGAAGCGGCCATCGCCATCCAGCAGCAGAAGCTGGAGGAGGAGCGCGCCGAGCTGGAGGCTCTGCGGCTCTATGCGCCGATGGACGGCACCGTGACCTATGTGAAGACCATCGACCAGTCGACCCGCAGCGGCAAGGCGGACACGGTGGTCACCGTGACGGACACCGCCTCCGGCGTTTTCACCACCCTGACGGGCGAGTGGGCGCTGTTCCCGGAGGGGGAGACCTTCGTCGTGAACACGGAGGCGGGGGAATTCCTCTGCGTTGCCAGGGACCCGGCTGTCTACGGCATGAAAACGGAGCTCACGGGAGAAGGGCAGAGGATCGTCTGCCTGGAGATACAGGATGAGCAGGTACCCCAGTCCAGCCTCCGGGGCGAGGTGCGCATCGTGCTGGAGGTGCGGGAAAACGTGCTGCTGCTGCCCACCCGGGCGGTATTCACCGTGGGGGATCGATATTATGTCTACCATGAGGATGCCGGCGGCCTGAAGAGCGCCAAGGAGATCGGCTGCGGCCTGTCCGACGGCAGTTATATCGAGATCACGGAAGGCCTGGAGGAGGGAGAGCATGTCATCGTCAGTTAAACGCTTCCTGGGCGGTCTGCTGGCAGCGCTGCTCCTGCTGAGCCTGACCGCCTGCGGCAAGGCGCCCGCGCCGAAAGCGCCGGCGCTGATGGAGCCCAAGGGCGTCACCATGGATACCGCGGTGGTACGCCGCGGCCTCATTCAGACCGTGGAGGCCTATGAGGGCCTGGTGCTGCCCGGCGTCCGGGAGCTGAGCTTCACCGTTTCCGGCGTCATTCAGGATGTGCGCGTCTGCGTGGGCAGCCATGTGAAGGCAGGGGACGAGCTGGCCGTCCTGGATGTGGAACGATTTACTTCCGCCCTGGAATCCATGGAGAGCTACCTGGCCTATGCCGACGAAAACGAAGCCATCATCGAGCGGGAACAGGAGATCCAGATCGAGCTGGCGAAGCTGGCCCTGGAGGATCAGCGCCGCGCCGGCGCGGGCAGGAATACCCTGCGTCTGTCGGAATTGAAGATCGAGGAACAGGAAAACAGCCTGAAGGAAACGCGCGCCCTCTGGGCGCTGGATCGGGCGGATCAGGTCGCCAGGATCGAAGAGCTGCGCGCCGTCGTGGACAGCAGCGTGCTCACTGCCCCCTGCGACGGCACCGTGGTCTCCTGCAGCGCCAAGGACGGCGGCTACGCCATGGAGAACATGGGGGTCATCCGCCTGGCGGAGGATGCGGAGCTCTATCTCTCCGTGGCCGCCGTATCCGCCGCGACCCTCAGCGAGGCGGAGGAGGTTTATGCCACGGTGGCCGGAAAGCGGGTGGAGGTCGCCCCCCGCAGCAGCGACGAAACCTATCTCAGCCGCAGCGGCATGAGCGCCTTTGATGTGACGGACGCCGGGGGCGAAGCCGTGGAGAGCGGGATGACCGCCGTCCTCTTTGTGGTTTCCGACCGAGTGCCGGATGCGCTGATCGTGCCCTCCAGCGCCGTCCGTCATGATTTTGCCTATTATGTCTACAAAGTGGTCAACGGGGTGCAGGTGCGCCAGAATGTGTCCGTCGGCGTCGCCAACGACGCGGAGGTGCAGATCCTCGGCGGGCTCACGGAAGGAGATGTGGTATATGCGGGTACGTAAGCTTATCCTGCCGCTGGTGCTGGCCCTGGGCCTGCTGGTGAGCGCGGGCTGCGCTTCCGGCAATACCGCCGCCCAGGGGGAGGTCCTGATCCGGAATACCTACGGACTGGGCAAGACCACCACCTATCGCCTGCAGGAGATCGGCCCCACGGAGATCGCCCATACCGGCGGCCTCAATGTCAGCGAGAGCTGGCAGCTCATCAAGCCCGTGCGCAGCGGCGAAAGCGAACTGCGGCTCAAGGAGATCTGCGTCTCCCGCGGCCAGCAGGTGAAGGCGGGAGATCCGGTTTTCATCCTGCAGGGCCTGGGCTCCGCCGCCGACATCGAGCTGAAAAAGCTGGAGATCAACGCCTTTGAATCCCGCGCTTCGGAAATGCTGGCCTGGTATGCGGACCAGATCGAAGCTGCGGAGGAGCTGCCCTCCGGCACGGAATCCCAGCGCAAGCGGAAGGAGCTGCAGCTGGAATATGCCCGGCTGGAATATGACAAGTATCAGAATCAGTCCGAATACTCTCTTTCTTCCATGAAGCAGCAGCTGCAGGAGCTGGAGGCGGCGGCCGGGGAGATCGTCCTCATCGCGCCGGTCAGCGGCAGCATTCACAGCCTGACTTCCCGCTACGCCCCCGGCGACCTGGTCCCCGCGGGCACGGAGCTCTGCTCCGTTTACGGCAGCGAAGGGCTGCGCTTCTACGGAAGCAGCGGCACCGGCTACTTCGTCTACGGCCGGGAGATCAGCATCCAGATGGGGAAGGGCAGCCGCAGCGCGACCCTTACCGGCCGGGTGGTGAGCTCGCCGGAGGTCGTCGGCGAGGGGAACCCCGGCAGCGTGATCCTGATGGAGGTAGACGCCACGGAGGAAGAACTGACTGCCTCCGAGGGCGACGCCAGCGTCAGCTTCACCATCCTGACGGACGTGTATGCCGTGCCCAAAAGCTGCATCCGAACGAGGGACGGCGTCAGCTGCGTGGACCTGCTCATTGGCGACACGGTGTGCACCCGCAACGTGGTGCGGGGACCCGGCAGCAGCAACATGGTCTCCATTCTGAGCGGACTCAGCGAGGGCGACCAGGTGGTCGTCAGCTCCTACCGAAGCTGAAAGGGGGCGGAAGCATGCTGCGATTTGTACTTCGGAAAATGCTCCATAAAAAATGGCTCATGGCCGCCCTGCTGATCGGCAATATCCTGCTGATCGCCATCGCCGCCGGGAGCCCCATGTACACGGACGCCGCTCTGCAGCGGATGCTGTCGGACACCATGACGGACTATGTGGTGCAGAACGGGCGCTATCCCACGACGGTCTATCTTCTCAGCACCCTGAATCCCAACGCCAGGACGGGGAGCGCGGCGCTGAACGCCTTTTGGGAGGAGGATGCGCTGGCCGCGCGGCTGCCGGAGCAGCTGGGGCTGCCCAGCCGCTGGCTGGTGCGCAACATCTTCCTCTCCGACGCCACGATCCGCCCGGAGGAGACAAGGTCCAATTTCCGCAGCAAGACCGTGCGCCTGGGGTTCCTTTCCGGGCTGGACGAGCATGCGGAGATCGTTTCCGGCCGTCTGTATCAGGAGCGGCAGGACGGCGTCGTCGAGGTAGTGGTGAGCCAGAAGGCCTTCATCAGCATGAACCTGATGCTGGGGGAGACCTATACCGTGGACAGCATGACCGTGGAGGGGAAGCCCCTGCGCGTCCAGGTAGTGGGCACCTTTGAGGCCGCCGACAGCGGCGACCACTACTGGTACAAGGCCCCCAACGCCTACGCCGACCAGCTGCTGATGTCGGAGAACGCATTTGCCGCCCTCACCGGCGACCTCAGCGGACAGCCCTGCAAGGTCATGGGCCTCTGGTTCGTCATCATGGACTATGAGGGCATTTCCATCGACCGGGCGCAGGAGCTGTATGATGTCTCTCAGGCCCTCCGCGCCCAGCATAAGCAGGTCATCGGCGTCAGCTACAACGATTACTTTGCCGATATCCTGGAGGCCTACATGCGCCAGGAGACGAAGATCACCGTCACCCTGCGGATCCTCCAGGTGCCCATCTATGCCCTTCTGGTGGCGTTCATCTTCATGGTGGCCGGTCAGATCCTCAGCATGGAGCAGAGCGAGATCAGCGTCATCAAGAGCCGCGGCGCAGGGAAGCACCAGATCCTGGGCATCTATCTGGTGCAGAGCCTGCTGGTGGCCGCTGTCAGCCTGGCTGTGGGCCTGCCCCTGGCAGCGCTGGTCTGTCAGGTGCTGGGGTCTGCCAACGCGTTTCTGGAATTCGTTTCCCGGCGGGCCCTGGCGGTGCGCTACACCGGCACCGTGCTGCTCTACGCTCTCGGCGCGGCGGTCCTCAGCATCGCCGCCATGGTGCTGCCCGCCCTGCGCTACGCAAAGCTGACCATCGTCGCCCAGAAGCAGAAAAAGCGCAAATCCGGCGCGCCTTGGTTCCAGCGCTTTTTCGTGGATTTCCTGCTGCTGGCCGTCTCCCTTTACGCCCTGTATTCCTTCAACGCCCAGAAGGCCGACCTGGCCCGCCGGGTGCTGGAGGGGCAGGGGCTGGACCCGCTGCTGTTCCTGGCTTCCTCGCTCTTTATCGTGAGCCTGGGCCTCCTGGCCCTGCGCATCGTGCCCGCCGTCAGCTGGCTCGTATATACCATCGGTAAGAAGCACTGGTCCCCGGCTTTGTATTCCTCCTTCCTCTGGGTGCTGCGCACCCGCAGCCAGCAGGGCTATATCGTGGCCTTTCTGGTCATCACCCTGGCCATCGGCATCTTCAATGCCCAGACGGCCCGGACCGTGAACACCGCCGAGGAAGAACGCATCGCCTATATGTCCGGCGCGGATATCGTCCTCCAGGAATCCTGGATGGACAACCGGGCGGAATCCGTGGGCCTCAACCCCAGCCTCACCTTCAAGCTCCACTATTTCGAGCCGGATTTCGGCAAGTATCTGGCCCTGGACGGGGCGGAGGTGGTGACGAAGGTCATCCGGGACAGCGAGGCCTCCTGCAATACAAAGCAGGATACCACCGCCTATGTGAACTGCCTGCTCATGGGCATCAACACCCGGGAGTTCGGCCAGTGCGTGGATTTCAAGACGGAGCTGCTGCCGGTCCACTGGTATGAATACCTCAATGCCATGGCCCCGGACCCCACGGCGGTGCTGGTCTCCATGAACATGCACACCCAGCTGGGCTACGAGCTGGGGGACACCATCACCTACCGTTCCCGGGACGGCTTCACCGCCCAGGGCGTCATCTGCGGCTTTGTGGACTACTGGCCCTCCTACAACCCCAAGACCACCATCCTCAACGAGGACGGCACCACCACGGAAATGAGCAACTATCTGGTAGTGGGCCACTTCGGCTATATGATGAGCGTGTGGGACGCGGTGCCCTATCAGATCTGGATCAAGGCGAAGGGTTCCACCTCCTTCATCTATGATTTCGCCATGCGCAGCTTCACCTATTTCACCTATTTCTCCGACACCTCCGCCCAGCTGGTGGAGCTGAAAAACGATCCCATCTTCCAGGGCACCAACGGCATCCTGACCCTCTGCTTCGTTGTGGCCCTGACTCTCTGCGCCGTGGGCTTCCTCATCTACTGGATCCTGTCCATCCGCAGCCGGACGCTGCTGCTGGGCATCTTCCGGGCTATGGGCATGACCATGCGGGAGATCATCGGCATGCTTGTGAATGAGCAGGTTTTCATCTCTCTCGTGTCCATCGCCCTGGGGGTGGGGGCCGGTCTCCTGACCAGCCGCCTCTACATCCCCCTGGTGCAGATTGCCTACGCCTCCGCCGACACGGTGATCCCTCTGGAGATCGTGGCGGCGGGCTCGGATATGGCAAGGCTGCTCATCGTGGTGGCGGTCATGGTGGCCATCTGTATGGCGGTGCTGGGGGTGCTGATCTCCCGCATCCGCATTTCCCAGGCCTTGAAGCTGGGCGAAGACTAAGGGGGCGAGCGGCATGATCATCAAGGAAGCGATCCTCAGCGCGCAGCATATCACCAAAGCCTATCCTCTCCCGGACGGGGGAAAGCTGCTGGCCCTGAACGACGTGAGCGTGGAGGTGCCCAGGGGCAAGCTCACCATCCTCAAGGGCCGCAGCGGCAGCGGCAAGACCACCCTCATGAACATCCTCTGCGGCCTGGATCAGCCCACAGAGGGCACGGTGGAGATGGACGGGAAGGAGATCACCGAAATGGCGGACCTGGACCTGACCCGCCTCCGCCGGAAGGACATCGGCTTTGTGTTTCAGAGCGTGGCCCTGATCCCCATCATGACCGCCGCGGAGAACGTGGAATATGCCCTGCGTCTGGCCTCCTGGCAGGGCGACCGGCAGGCCAGGGTGAAGGAATGCCTGGAAATGGTGGGCCTGGGCAAGCGCATGAGCCACCTGCCCAACGAGATGTCCGGCGGCGAGCAGCAGCGCGTCGCCATCGCCAGAGCCATCGCCCACGGGCCCAAGCTGGTTTTTGCCGACGAGCCCACCGGCGAGCTGGACACCAACACCGCCCTCCAGGTGGTGAAGATTTTCAAGGAACTGAACCGGACCCAGGGGGTCACCATCC
>JAEEGL012840015.1_pt1 | contig 11062 bp, 9 predicted proteins | sample 9134231 | NCBI WGS metagenome assembly JAEEGL01 (sample SAMN16246548, study PRJNA631951) | gut metagenome | biome: gut microbiome; feature: rumen; material: fiber-attached | host: Bos | place: Iran: Karaj | collected 2018-10
AGCGAGCTTGACGACGAATTTGCAAAAATATCCTACAACAAGTTTGAAAGAGCCTGGAATAGTCAAAGCGCAGGCTCTGAATACGAGCTTTTCATAGACCTTGCGGAAGTGATGGAAATGAAGGACTATTTCACCATCACGAACGCGGCGGATGGCGCCTCCAAGGTAGATGAGGAAATCGAGACGGAAGCAGACCGCCAGCAAAGAAAGTTCGACGAGACGCACGGCAAGAACGACGACATGGTGAACATGATGATGAGCCAGTACATGCTTGCCGCGCTGATGGATTTCGACAAGATGGACTACGAGCAAGTCAAGGACATTTCCAGGGAGTGCGCCTTTACGGGCGTGAACGGCATTTCAGTGGGTGGTGACAAGACGTACACACTGAAAGCGTTTCCGGGCAAGCAGTTCAGCGGCTACGAATTTCTCGCTTACTATTACGTGAGCTGGGCAATCGCCGAACCCGAACACCTGCTGGACACGGGACTACCTTTCCACAAGGCTTATTCTATGGCCAGACAGATGTGGGAAAATAGGAAATAGCCCCCCCCGAATATAAAAGAAGCGAAAGAGCGACCCAATGGTTGCTCTTTTTTTACGTAAAATGACAACCATTGTTTGCACTTATTTTTGCCAACATTTGTTATCATGTACAAGATAAATCAACATATAGGAGGAACCATGTTCTGCAAAATGTCCAATCTCAAAGCAGCCATCGCAAGTATGCCTCGCGCAATAGAGCGCAACGACAAACATCTTCTTTATTACATCCACAGCACGGTTATCGAACTTCTAAATCATCTTGATGAAGAAAAGAAGCAAAAAGATAAGGCCAAACGCGAAAACGCTCAGCCTTTAATTGAAGAAATAGATAAAGTGCTAAAAAAATTTCGTCTATAAAGATACAACCATGAAGTTGTAATAAACACAGCTGTTCAAATTTCTTTAATATATTCTTTAATAACACTCACATTTCCCCAACTCTCATCAACAATGTAATGCGGAGAAATTGATAAAGAAATAAAATCGTAATTTACGGGCTTTGAAAAAGAGGCGCCTTTATAACGATTAAGCTGAACAGGCAAACTAAATGCAAATCTTTTTTTCAACAAATCATATTTATAATACTGAGGGTCTAGTTTTGTTCTAAATTGACATATTTGCAGCGCATTAGAATCTATGTCCATATCCTTTAAAATTAATGGAGATATGTCATCGCCTTGAAAACAAGAATCAGTATCGTTATAGATATAATTTACTTCACTAAACCACCTCTTTGCCAACGCATAACACATAAAATTTCCTTCATGCATGTCATACGTTGGAAAACCCTCTTTATACGAGAAATAATAGTCTCCCACATACTTATTAAAAAAATCATAACACCAAGTTCCCATGTATCCAAAATCACTATGGGCATCAACATGATAAACACAAAAAGGTTTTGTAAGCCAACCAGCTTTTATAAGTTTATCCCAAAATTCAAAAGCCTGGTCATGATGAATGAATACTCTTCCAGGTATTTTGTTCATTTTGCTGAGATGTAAATTATTTTCGAGATAATCTCGAACCCTCCGAGCACTCCACGCAGTTGTAAGGCTTCTACAAGTAGGGTCACCTCCTGTTATTCGACCGTTCTGAAAAAAATCTAAATCCAAATCCAATACATTCATGATTGTTTCCTTGTTCCCCAAAATAGCCTCCGCATAGCGAGGGGAAGTTTTTCAGCTATGCGCCCATATACACCTCGGCCATATTATAAACAAATTCCTCAAAAAAAGTGCTAATTTTGGCGAAATTTTACAAAATCCTACAATTTATTGAATTTTGGCAGTTTATGACAGTCCTTTTTGTTTATATTTCAAAAAAAATTCAAAGACCTTTCAAAGGATTCTAAAAATGGCTGACAACAAGAAAGAGCAGGAACGGGCAGAGCTGCACCGCGCCATCTGGAACATCGCCAACGACCTTCGCGGTTCAATCGACGGATGGGACTTCAAGCAGTATGTGCTTGGAATGCTCTTTTACCGATATATCTCTGAAAACTTGACAAACTATATCAACCAATCGGAAAGGGAATCGGGAGACAAGGATTTCAATTACGCAGACTTGAGCGATAAAGACGCGAAACAGGCCAAAGACCAGATGGTCCAGGAAAAAGGGTTCTTCATGCTGCCTAGCCATCTCTTTTGCAACGTACTGAAAAAAGCGGAAAAAGACGAAAACCTGAACATGACCCTGGAAAGCGTGTTCACCTATGTAGAAGAATCCGCCAAGGGAACAGACTCCGAAGATGACTTTGCAGGACTTTTCGACGACTTCGATGTAAATAGCAACAAGCTCGGAAAAACGGTCGCACAAAAATGCGACAAACTGGTGAAGTTGATGAAGGGCGTTGCCGAAATGAAATTAGGCAGTTACCAAGACAACACCATCGACGCCTTCGGTGATGCCTATGAATTTCTAATGTCCATGTACGCAAGCAATGCAGGAAAATCGGGCGGCGAGTTTTTCACACCGCAAGAAGTTTCTGAACTGCTGGTGCGCATCGCAGTTTTCGGCAAAAAGAACATCAAGAAAATTTACGACCCTGCAAGCGGCTCGGGCTCGCTGCTGTTGAAAGCCCGCAAAGTTCTTGGACCCAACGGAGTTCGTAAGGGTTTCTACGGGCAGGAAATCAACCTCACGACATACAACCTTTGCCGCATCAACATGTTTTTGCATGATGTGGGCTACGAAAAATTTGACATTGCTCTCGGCGACACTCTTGTTGACCCAAAACACTGGGACGAAGAACCTTTTGAAGCCATCGTTTCTAATCCGCCGTATTCAATCAAATGGGCTGGCGATAGCGACACAAATTTAATAAATGACCAACGTTATGCGCCAGCCGGTGTTTTGGCGCCTAAATCGAAGGCCGACCTCGCCTTCGTGATGCACATACTTAAATGGCTTTCCACCGACGGGACTGCCGCCGTGGTATGCTTCCCAGGCATCATGTATCGCGGTGGAGCAGAACAAAAAATTCGTCAATATCTTGTTGACAACAACTTTGTCGATTGCATCATCCAGTTGCCAGACAATCTCTTTTTCGGAACCTCTATTGCAACCTGCATCATGGTGCTCAAGAAGAATAAGGCAGACAACAAAATACTTTTCTTGGATGCGAGCAACGAATGCGTCAAGGTGACAAACTCAAACAAGCTCACAGACGAAAACATTGAAAACATTATAGGATGCTGGGCAGACCGCAAGAACAAGAAACACATAGCGAAGCTCGTTACTATCGACGATGTTGCTGAACAGGATTACAACCTTTCCGTCTCTACATACGTGGAGCAAAAAGATAACCGTGAAAAGGTCGATATTGTAAAGCTCAACAAAGACTTGGAAGAAATCGTCAAAAAAGAAAACGAGCTTCGCAAGGCGATTGACAAGATTATCGCGGATTTGGAGAGGTAAGATGTCAAAAGCGCTTGAAACATTCAACAAGGGAATCGAGGATGCAGAAAGCATTCTCGCCATTTATGATGGTCACAACCGCAACCTAGAGGGATTCCGTGAACTATATAACGGAACTTTTCCGAACATTGATGTTCTGAAAAGGGCTTGTGTGATTATGACGTTCACAGCCTTCGAAACTTTTTTTGAGAACCTTGTCAAAGAAATAAACGACAAGCAGATTCATGACTTTTCCACAGCCCCAAACAACAAGAAATTAGAACGTTTCCACAACCCCACTGCGCAAAACATTATTGAGCTATACAAGGCATGGTTCGGCATTGACAACTGTCTAAAATCAATCTCTTTTGACGGCAGACCTTCGGAAGACATTTGCAAACAACTCGACGATTTTTTGAAAATCCGTGGCCAGGTTGTTCATGTTCAAAAGACAGACTGTACTACCGAAGATGTAGCCAAGAAAGAGAATGTAACGAAGATACTCAACTTTGTGAAAAAATTTGCTCCAGCCTTTGACTGCTACATCGAAGCTGGAGAATGGATTGCAGAAGCAAGAGCGAAGCTGTCCGCTGAAAAAGCAGACCCCAACCAAAAGGGAGTTACGGCATGAGCAAGATTGACGAAATGATAAATAAGCTCTGTTCCAATGGGGTTGAAGTTCGGACCCTTGGGGAACTTGGCGAATTTTATGGTGGCCTTACAGGAAAATCAAAAGAGGATTTCAAAGATGGAAATGCAAAATTCATTACATATATGAACGTGTATTCCAATCTTAAACTAAACTTGAAAACCGACGAAAAGGTGAAAATCTCGGACGGAGAAAAGCAACACACCATCGAATACGGGGACATCCTATTTACAGGTTCATCCGAAACCCCTGATGAGTGCGGAATGTCTTCCGTTCTTTGCGATAAAACAAGTGAAAAACTATATCTTAACAGTTTTTCATTCGGTTATAGATTTTTCGATAATACTCTTTTTGAACCTGAATTTACGAAATATCTTTTTCGTTCATCAGAACTTCGAAAACAAATTATAAAAACAGCAAGTGGAGTTACGAGATTCAACGTTTCGAAAGAAAGAATGAAAAAGGTCAAAATTCCACTTCCGCCTATCGAAGTGCAAAAAGAAATAGCACATATACTAGATAGTTTTACGGAGCTTACAGCGGAGCTTACAGCGGAGCTTACAGCGCGTCGCAAGCAGTACGAGTACTACCGCGACGCGCTGCTGTCCTTCGGAAAAGTTAGCCCCCCCCTAACATTTGGTTTAAACAACGAAGAAGTAAGGTGGATGACCTTGGGCGAGATAGCGACAGATATTTTCCGTGGAGCAGGAATAACAAGAGACCAGATTACACAATCTGGCATTCCCTGTGTTCGCTATGGAGAAATCTATACCACCTATGGCGTTCACTTTGACAAATGCGTTTCCCACACCAAGTTGGAGAACATCCCTTCTCCAAAGTTCTTTGAACATGGAGATATTTTATTTGCTATTACGGGTGAAAGCATCGAAGATATTGCCAAAAGCACAGCGTACATGGGAAAAGAAAAATGTTTAGCTGGCGGTGATATTGTTGTGCTAAAGCATAAGCAAAATCCCAAATACCTTGCATACGCTTTATCTACAACGGACGCACAAAAACAAAAAGGCGCTGGCAAAGTCAAAAGTAAGGTCGTTCATTCAAGTGTACCCGCCATTAGCGAATTGAAAATTCCTGTTCCTTCGCTCGCCTTGCAAGAAAAAATCGCGAATGTTCTTGACAATTTCGATGCGGTTTGCAACGACCTAAACATTGGTCTTCCTGCCGAGATTAGTTTGAGGAAGAAACAATACGAGTATTATCGCGACAGGATTCTGTCCTTCAACACAAATGTAAATAATTCTATACACGGGGGGGGTAATCTCCACGACGAGATAAAACTACTCCAGTATGTATTTGGTTATGCTATGGTAGGCTTGGGTGATATTGCAACGATTATGCGCGGAGGAAGTTTCCAGAAGAAAGACTTCTCGGAATCTGGCGTACCCTGCATTCATTACGGTCAAATTTATACCAAGTACGGTTTACACGCAGATAAAACGTTCACATTTATCAGTGAAACTGCGGCGGAAAAACAGAAATTCGCAGAGCCTAACGACGTAGTGATGGCCGTTACCAGTGAGAACGTTGAAGATGTGTGCAAATGCGTTGCATGGGTCGGAAAGGGCAAAATCGCTGTTAGCGGACATTCCGCTATCATCCATCATAATCAAAACGGAAAATATCTTTCCTATTACTTCCACACTTCTATGTTTTTTGAGCAGAAGCGAAAACTTGCTCACGGGACAAAAGTCATTGAAGTTACGCCCGATACGCTTACTAAAGTTCAAATTCCCATTCCTTCCCTCTCAGAACAAGAACGTATCGTTGCGATTCTCGACAAATTCGATGCACTTGTAAACGACCTTTCACAAGGCATTCCCGCCGAAATCGAGGCAAGAAAGAAGCAATACGAATATTATCGAGATAAGTTACTTACCTTTAAGAAAGCAAGTTGACTGCTTAAACGTTGACCCTGAAAAAAGAAGAAAAAGATGTACAATACCGTTGCCCAGACAAGTGAATCTACCGTCGTTGCCGAATACAGGCCGATTCGTTCCAAGTCAAGCGCCTACCAAAGCGAAGCTGACCTTGAACGCGAGTTCATCAAGCAGCTACAGGCACAGGGCTACGAGTATCTTAGAATCAAGTCCGATGCAGACTTGATAGCAAACCTTCGCAAAAAGCTCGAAGAACTGAACCACTACAAGTTCAGCGACGACGAATGGGAACGTTTCTACAAGCAGGAACTTGCCAACGCAAATCAGGGTATCGAAGAAAAAACCGCAACAATCCAGGAAGATTCTGTAAAGACTTTCAAGGACGACCACGGGCGTTCAAAGAACATCTCCCTAATCGACAAGAAGAATGTCCACAACAACAGCGTTCAGGTCATCAACCAGTACGTTATCGGAGAAGACCAGGGCGCAGCTCATGACAACCGCTACGATGTGACAATTCTCGTAAACGGCTTGCCGCTTGTTCATGTGGAACTCAAGCGTCGCGGCATTTCCATAAAGGAAGCATTCAATCAAATCAACCGTTACCAGCGTGACAGTTTTTGGGCTGGGACAGGGCTTTTCGAGTTCATTCAAATCTTTGTCATAAGCAACGGGACAGAAACAAAATACTATTCAAATACGACCCGCGACGGCCATCTGAAAGAAGCGGCGGGACGCCGAGGAAGGCTCAAGACCAGCAACAGCTTCGAATTTACAAGCTACTGGTCGGACGGCAACAATAAGAATATACGCGACCTTGTGGATTTCACCGCCACATTCTTCGCGAAACATACAATTCTGAATGTTCTCACCAAGTATTGCATCTTTACAGAAAAGAGAATTTTGATGGTGATGCGCCCTTACCAGATTATGGCGGCGGAACGCATACTGGAGCGTCTGAAAACCTCGACTACCTACAAGAAGATGGGAACGGTCGATGCTGGCGGCTACATATGGCATACGACTGGTTCGGGCAAGACTCTCACCAGTTTCAAAACAGCTCTCCTGGCTTCACAAATGGAGGCCGACGAGAAGGACAAAATCGACAAGGTGCTTTTTGTCGTCGATAGACAGGATTTGGACTATCAGACGATGCGCGAATATGACAAATTCCAAAAAGGCGCCGCCAACGGGAACACATCTACAGCAATTCTCAAAAGACAGCTGGAGAACAGAAACGAGAAGGGCGGAGTCCAGGAATACAAAATCATCGTCACAACCATTCAAAAACTGGGCTGTTTCATCAAGCAGAACAAGACGCACGAAATCTATAACAAGCACATCGTCCTTATATTCGACGAATGCCATAGAAGCCATTTTGGCGAGCTGCATCAACGCATTACAAAGACTTTCAAGAACTACCATATTTTCGGCTTCACGGGAACACCCATATTCCCACAGAACTCCGGCAGCGGCAAGCTCCCGCAGTTAAAGACAACGCAACAGGCTTTTGGTGACAAGCTCCATCACTATACCATCGTAAACGCCATCAATGATGGCAACGTATTGCCATTCCGCATCGACTACATCAATACAATCAAGGCGAAGAAGGACGGAAGCGACAAGCAGGTTTCCGCAATCGAAACGGAAGAAGCCCTGCTTGACGGCAAACGCATCAGCGAAATAGTCAAGTATGTTCTCGACCATTTCGACCAGAAGACCAAGCGCAACGAGGCTTACGCGCTTGAGGGAAAGCGTCAATACGGTTTCAATTCCATCTTTGCGACGGCATCTATCCCAGCAGCCAAGCTCTATTACAACGAGTTCAAAAAGCAGATAGCAGAACGCAAGCCAGGAGAACCTGGTGCGGGTTTAACCATCGCGACTATTTTCAGCTATGCTCCCAATGAGGAAGATTCTGGAATCCTGCCCGAAGAAGACCTGGATTCTCCCGATGGTCTCGACCAGTCTTCAAGGGATTTCCTGGAATCTGCAATTTACGATTACGACAGGACTTTCAAGACCAATTTTAGTGGAAAGAACAAAAGCGCAAAAGTCGTTGCAAGCAAGGGCGGAAACTTCGACAACTACTACAAGGATTTGTCGGAAAAGATGAAGACGAGGCAGGTGGACCTGCTTATTGTCGTAAACATGTTCCTTACGGGCTTTGACGCAACTACACTCAATACGCTATGGGTCGATAAGAACCTTCGCCAGCATGGTCTATTGCAAGCATATTCCCGAACAAACCGCATCCTCAATTCCGTCAAGACATTTGGAAACATCGTCTGCTTCCGCTCCCTCCAAAAAGAAACGGATGATGCAATCGCGCTCTTTGGAGATAAGGATGCGGGTGGAATAGTTCTTCTAAAAACATTCAAGGACTATTACGAAGGTTATACCGACAAGGGCAAGCATGTCAAGGGCTATCTCGAAATCGTCGAAGAACTGGAAAAGAAATTCCCGCTCGAATACTTGACATGCGGTGAACCCATCGGAGAGAAGAAGGAAAAAGAGTTTATCCAACTTTACGGCGCCTTACTCCGCCTTAGAAACATCCTTAACTGTTTCGATGAGTTCAAGGATGATGAATTTTCTGCAAGGGCACTGCAAGACTACCAGGGCGAATATCTGCGGCTCTACGAAAAATACAAACCGCGTCCAGGCGAAAAGGAAAGCATCAAGGAAGATATAGAGTTTGAAATCGAACTTATCAAACAGGTGGACATCACCATCGACTACATCCTTGAACTTGTCGCCAAGTACCACAAGAGCCACTGCAAGGACAAGACCATTCTTGGCGAAATAAATAAGGCCGTGAATGGTTCTATTGAACTGCGCAGCAAAAAAGAACTTATCGAAGCATTCATCGAACGGGTGAACACCAAGACAAACGTGGATAAGGACTGGCGCGAGTTCGTCCGCGAAAGCCGCGATGCCGACCTTGAAGAACTTATCAAGACAAACAGGCTCAACGACGAAAAGACTCGCCAGTATCTTGCAGACGCATTCAGAGACGGCAGCATGAGCGACATAGGCACAGGACTTCCCGCCCTCATGCCCAAAAAGAGCCTTTTTGCAAAGAAGGACGAAGGCTCTGAAAATAGAAGCGAGTTGAAGAACAGAATCTTCGCGCTGTTAAAAAGTTTCTTTGACAAGTATTTTGGAATCTGTGGATTCGAGGAGTAAAAACATGATGAAACATTTTTTTATTTCTTTATTTGCAATCATATTCATAGCCATCATTTCTTTATTCTGCTATCAGTACGGCGAAAAGAAAGGCTATCAAAAAGGATTTGACGTAGGTTACTCATACCAATGCAGGACAACAACACAAGATAATCCTTTGGATGATGAAAACCATTTCACTGATAAACGTGACGGTCAAAGATATAAGAAGGTGAAAATCGGTGACCAGATTTGGATGGCAGAAAATTTAAGTTTCAAAACAGACAAAAGCGTATGTTTCAAACATACTGAATCTAATTGCAAACCCTATGGAAGATTTTACCCATGGAATGAAGCCATGATTTCCTGTCCCGCCGGTTGGCATCTTCCAAATGACAATGAAGTGAACCAACTTATCGCTTTTCTTGGAGACATGGCTGGTCAGAAGTTAAAGTCAGCAAGCACATGGAACGGAATAGATTTTGTGGGTTTCAATGGACTTAGCGCTGGTAATTTCTTACCAGCAGATTACATTGGGAAACAGGAAGACGCGTTCACAGGATTTGGAGACGACGCTTCTTTTTGGAGTGCTACGCAAAACGACGATTTGAGAGCAAATGGCTGGAGTCTCAAGCATGACCGAACCAGTGTTGTTAAATTTTGGGCGAACAAGGTCACAGGGCATACAGTTCGGTGCATTAAGGATTAACAAAAGTCTTATTAAACCTAACCAAATTAGGTTTTAGTCATTCATTAAGCAACAACTGTTTGCACGCTTGCAGCCATCTTTTTACTAGCTTACGTCCCATTATGAACGAATACAAAATATGGCTCATGGTCTGGGTGCTCCGCATCCTTCTATTCATCAAGCTCTGCGTCGTGTTCGCGGCGTTCTTTTTCGTAAGGAACTACAAGCACATAAAGGAAAATGGCTTCAACGATATTTTCTTCTGCTGGCAGACCTGGTGGAGAGCCAGCGTCACCCTGTATAGGGAACTGATGCGCTAATCTTTTCCTATATTGGAAGGAGCATTTCATCCTTATAACAAGTTCTCTAAAATTGCAAAACAGGAGTCAACACATGGTCAAATACGCTTGGTTGTTTATCTTCATACTTCTGTTCGCAGGATGCAACGAGGAAAAGGAGTTCTTGACGCCTTCATCCGATAAAATCGTGATAGACGTAACGCATAAGGACATTTCGTTTGACGGTGAAAAGGTTGGTGAACCGATTAAGGACATAGAAGAAGACAAGTCGCATTCGCTTACAATTTTGCCATTGGACAAAAAATTAAGAAGGATGAACCCCAGGCCTACCACAGCTCATCTTCACATTGGCGGACTAAATAGTTTCAAAGCGCTCACGCGCACCATAGTAACGGCACATATATTCGGATTTAAGGATATTAAGGTCGCACTCGGAAAAGATTTCAAGAACCCAATTTCTCCCTATTTGTACAATAATGAACGGGATAACAATCACCCATGCCGTGGCCCGAGAGGAATAATTCGTCAATTACTCAACGAGAAAGCGGAAGCTGGCATGACAGCTGACGAGAAATATCAAAAAAGATTGAAGGAACTCGAAAAAGACCGCGAGTGTGCCGAAAACTACATGGAGCTGAATTTTACTTATTTCAACGACAAAGACTCAGTTTCTTTTGCAGTGAGCCTAAATGAAATTGGAGTTGTCGGAACAAACAAGTACACAAAATTCACTAATGAAAAGGAATTGTGGAGCTACATTGAAGAGCTACGTTCTAGGGAAAATTTGCAGAACAAACTTGACAAAGATGAAATCATGTTTATCGCGAAAGAAAAAGCAACTATCAATGAAATTGCCCCATACCTAATACATTTATCCCAAATGGGCTACTTATTAAAGTTCGGAACAATGTACTAA
>JAEEGL017235364.1_pt1 | contig 11062 bp, 9 predicted proteins | sample 9134231 | NCBI WGS metagenome assembly JAEEGL01 (sample SAMN16246548, study PRJNA631951) | gut metagenome | biome: gut microbiome; feature: rumen; material: fiber-attached | host: Bos | place: Iran: Karaj | collected 2018-10
ATTAATGCAATATATTAAGGGACCTGATTTTCCTACTGGTGGAATTATTCTTGGTAATAGTGGTATTAAGAAAGCTTATGAAACTGGTAGAGGATCTATTACTGTTCGTAGTAGAGCAAGAATAGAAGAAGAAAAGGGTCATCAAGTTATTATTATTGATGAGATTCCATATGGTATTAATTCCAGTGATATTAAGAATAAAGTAGCTGAATTAGTACATAATAAGACTATTGAAGGTATTGCAGATTATCATAGTGACTTAAAAGATGGTATTAAAATTACTATTACATTAAAAAAAGATGCTAATGCACAAGTTATATTAAATAAATTATATAAACATACTTCTTTTCAAACTTCTTATGGAATAATTTTCTTAATGTTAGATCAGGGTGTTCCAAGAACATTAGGTTTAAAAGATATTATTGCTAAATACATTGATTTCCAAAGAGAAGTTATTGTTAGAAGATGTCAATTTGATTTAGATGTAGCTGAGAAAAGAGTTCATATATTACAAGGCTTAAAAATAGCTTTAGATAATATTGATGCTGTAGTTAAATTAATTAGAGCTGCTGCATCTGATGAAGAAGCTAAAAATGGATTAATGTTAAGTTTTGGTCTTACTGAAATTCAAGCTAATGCTATATTAGAAATGAAGTTAAGACGTTTAACTGGTTTAGAAAGAGATAAAATTGAAAGTGAATTAGCTGAGTTACTTAAAACTATTGATGAATTAAAAGCTATATTAGCTAGTGATGAAAGAATTTTAGGAATTATTAAAGAAGAATTATTAGAAATAAAAGATAAATATGCAGACGAAAGACGAACAACTATTGATATGACTGCTATTGAATATATTGAAGATGAATCTTTAATACCTAACGATAGTATAATTGTTACTTTAAGTAATAAAGGATATATTAAGAGATTAAATGCTGATACTTATAAAACTCAAAATAGGGGTGGAGTAGGTATTAAGGGAATGTCTACAAATGATGAGGATTTTGTAGAACATATGTTGAATTTAAATTCTCATGATTTCTTATTATTCTTTACTAATAAGGGAAAAGTATATCGTATTAAAGGATATGAAGTTCCTGAATATAGTAGACAATCTAAAGGAATTCCTATTGTTAACTTATTACAATTAGAATCTGATGAAAAAGTTACATCTGTTTTAAGTGGTAATAAAGAAGATAAAGTAGAAAATTTAGTATTTGTTACTAAAAATGGTTTAATTAAACGTACTAAATTAGAGGAATTTGAAAGTATTAGAAAGTCTGGTAAGATTGCAATTGCCTTAAAAGATGATGATCAACTTATATCTGTTGAGGCTTCTGATGGAAATAGTGAAATTGTAGTTGCTTCTGATTTGGGTAGAATGGTTAGATTTGATGAGGAAGAGGTCAGATGCATGGGTAGAAGTACATCTGGTGTTAAAGCTATTGAATTAAGCGGTGGAAAAGTAGTTGGATCTACATTATTGAATGAAAATGATTATATTTTGATTGTTACTGAAAAAGGATATGGTAAAATTACTTCAATTTCTGAATATAGAAAGACTCATAGAGGTAGTAAAGGTGTTAAAGCATTAAATATTACTGAAAAGAATGGTAATATGACATGTATTTATAAAATTGATGATTTTGATAAATATGACTTAGTTGTAGTAACAAATAGTGGAATTATTATAAAAATGCCTTTAAATCAAATATCTATTCTTAAGAGAAATACTCAAGGATCTAGATTAATTAATCTAAAAGATGATCAATTAGTTAGTTCAATTACTCTTGTGGATAAAAATACTGAAGATGAAGAATCAGAAGAAATAGTAGAAGATGTTGTAGAAAGCGTTGAATAGTCGACGTTTTCTTTATTTTGGGAAATATTTCCTGTGGATAAAATATTTCCTGAGTAATATAATTTTAAAAAAAATGGTAAAAATATGCTAAAAATATTTCCCAGGAAATAAATTATATTAAAAATGCTTGTTTTTTAAGGGTTTTATTGTATAATTAAATCGTGCAATGAATATGTCCGAACCAGGTCAGAATCGGAAGATAGCAGCCTTAAGGACCTCTATTCATGTGCACTTTTTGTTTATTATGGTGTTATTATGGATAAAAAATATATGGATTTAGCTTATAAAGAAGCAGAAAAAGCATATAAATTAGGTGAAGTTCCTGTAGGGTGTGTTATTACTTATAAGGGTCAATTATTGGTAAAAACACATAATTTAAAAGAAAATAAGAACTGTGCTTTATATCATGCTGAGATTTTAGCTATAAAAAAAGCCTCAAAATTACTTAATTCTTGGAGATTAGATGAATGTGATATGTATATTACATTAGATCCTTGTATTATGTGTGCTGGTGCAATAAAAAATGCTCGAATTAAGAATTTATATTGTGGAACAAATAATTATTATAATCATAAGAAAATAATTAAATCTATTTTAGAGGAAAAAGATAATAATTCTGTTGTTAATTTTGAGTCTAATTTAGATGAAGATAGATGTTCAAAAATTTTAAAAGAATTTTTTGCGAATAAGAGATGTTAATCTCTTATTTTTTTGATATACTTATATTGGAGGAATTATTATGTATCAAGCACTTTATAGAAAATATCGACCATTAAATTTTTCTGACGTTGTAGGTCAAAAATCTATTGTTACTACATTAAAAAATTCTATAGTAAACAATTCTTTTGGTCATGCATATTTATTTGTTGGACCTAGGGGTACTGGTAAAACTAGTATTTCAAAGATTTTTGCTAGAAATATTAACTGTTTAAAGCCTAAAAATGGCGATGCTTGTGGTAAATGTGATAATTGTAAGATTTCTTTTGATAAAGAATGTGTTGACATTATAGAGATTGATGCTGCTAGTAATAATGGTGTTGATGAGGTACGTAAGTTAATTGAAAATATTAATTTATTACCAACTTCTTTAAAGTATAAAGTATATATTATTGATGAAGTACATATGTTATCTATTGGTGCATTTAATGCTTTATTAAAGACTTTAGAAGAACCTCCTGAACATGCTGTTTTTATATTAGCTACTACTGATTATAAAAAAATACCAACTACTATTATGTCTCGTTGTTTAACATTTTATTTTAATAATATTTCTACTGATATGGTAGTTGATCATTTAAAGAGTGTATGTGAAAAAGAAAAAATATCTATAGATGATGATACTTTAAGTGAGATTGCTACTAGTACATCTGGTAGTTTAAGAGATGCTTTTAGTTTATTAGATAAACTTAGATCATATTCTAATGATAACATTACTATTAATGAGTATTATGAAATGAATGGTTTAATTACTAATGATGAGATTGAATATGTTCTTAAGGCTATTTATTCAATTGATTATAAAAGTTTTATAGATTCTATTCATAATTTTAATGATAATGGTAAAAATATTGTTGAAGTAATTAATCAATTAAATAATTATGTTAGAAATCTAGTATTAGGATATTATTCAAAATTTGAAAGTATTAATTATAAAATTAGTGATTTAGTTAGTTTAAATAATTTAATTAATAAGAATTTAATTGATATTAAAAAAAGTGATAATCCATATTTCTATTTTGAATCAATGATTTTAAAATATATTAATAGTTTAGATGATGATGTTTCACGTGAAACATCGAATAAAGAAAAAGATATTAAAAAGGAAGATGAGATTAAAGTTGTTGATAATATAAAAGATATAATTGTTGAAGAGAAAAAAGAAGAAGAAAAAAAGACAACAACTCCTAAAGAAGAAAAAGAAACTAAGAAAGATGTTTCACGTGAAACATTGACTAAAAAGGTTGTAGTTAATAATAAAGATATAATGGCTGCTAGACTAAATAATACATTGTTAAAATCTAAAGTAACATTAAAGAAAAAGGAAATACAATTAATAGAAAAATTAAAAGAAGGTTCTTTAGATATGAATGTTGGTTATCTTATTAATAATATTTTAGATGGCAAACTTCAATGTGTTGATGATGAGTGTGTTGTGTTCTCTTATGATTATGATTCTATATTGGATTCTAATTTAGCAAACATTGATAAGTTAACTAAGTTATATAATGAATTTACTGAATCATCTAAAAACTTATGTTTTGTAAGTGAAAATTTATGGAATGAGGTTTCTAAATCATTTATGGAAGCATTTAAAAATAAAACAGTAAATGAGAAATTTAAATATATTGAAGAACCAGAACCTATATTTGAGGAATATAAAAATAATGATATAATAGTTGATGATGCGATAAAGTTATTTGATAACGATATTGTTAAAATAAAGGAATAGGAGTGATTTATTAATGAATATGCAAGCTATGCTTAAACAAGCACAAAAAATGCAAAAAGATATGTTAGATACAAAGAATGAAATAGATAATACTGAATTTGTTGGAGAAAGTTCTTTAGTTAAAGTTACATTAATGGGAAATAAAACTGTTAAAGATGTTAAGATTAATTTAGATAGTTCTTTAGACAAAGATGATGTTGAAATGTTACAAGATATGTTAGTTGTTGCATTTAATGATGCATGCAAAAAAATTGATAATGAGACTGAAAAGAAAATGTCTAAATATGGTAATGTTCCTGGATTGTTTTAATTATGGTACCTGATAGTTTAACAAAATTAATTAATTCTTTTAAATTGTTACCTGGTATAGGAGAAAAGACTGCTGAGCGTTTAGCTTATGCTGTTTTGAATTTAGAAAAAGATCAGGTTGATTATTTTGCACAAAGTTTGAATGATTCTTTTTCGTTAATTCATAGATGCCCTATATGTAATAGTTTAACTGATTTAGATATATGTAGTATTTGTTCTCTTGATGATAGGGGTAATACTTTAATGATTGTTGATGATCCTAAAAATATATTTTTATTTGAAAAATTGGGTATGTTCAATGGAAAATATCATGTTTTAAATGGATTGATTAATCCTTTGGAAGGTGTTAATCCTGAAGATGTTGGGTTGGATAAATTAATTGAAAGAATTAATAAAGAAAAGTTTAAAGAAATTATATTTGCTTTAAAACCTTCTATAGAAGGGGAGACTACTACTTTGTATATAAAGAAAATTCTTGAAGGTATGGATATTACTATTAGTAAATTAGCTAGTGGATTACCTATTGGTGCTGATTTTGATTATATTGATAAATTGACTTTAGAGTTGGCTTTGTCAGATAGAAAGGTAATTTAAATTATATGAATAATATTACATCTAAACAATTTGGTTTTATTAATTTTATTAACACTTGTAAGAAAAACAACAAATTTGTTCATTCATATTTAATTGAATGTGATAATAATGAATTAGATTATAAATTTGTTTTAGATTTTGTGAAGTTATTATTATGTGAAAAGAAAAATATTAAATATGAAGATTTAGATTGTGGAAAATGTAATGTTTGTAATATGATTAATATTTTTAATTATCCAGATTTGTATATAATTGATGTAGCTGATGATTCTAATGTTATAAAAAAAGAACAAATATTAAAATTAGAAGATGAATTTAAAAATACATCTATTTTAGATAATTTGAAGATATATATTATTAAAAATTCAGATAAAATGAATCAATATGCTTCTAATACGTTATTAAAGTTTTTAGAAGAACCAAATGATAATATTATTGGGATATTATTAACTAATAATAAATATAAATTATTACCTACTATTGTTTCTAGATGTCAATATTTATCTTTAAGAGATTATTATAATATTTCTAATGGTGATAAAAGTGTTTATGAATTGATTAGTTTTATATTTAATAAAAATAGTTTATTTCTTAATTATGATTACATAGTAGATAATATGTTTAATGATGATAATGAAAAAGGAAAAATAGATAAAAATAAAATAATTAATAAAATAACAAACATATGTTTTGTATTAGAAAATTATTTATATGTTGGTGATAATAATTTAAAGTATTTAGATAATTATTCTGATGATAAGATATTTTATGTTATTAATTGCTGTTATGATTCATTGCTTGATTTAAGTTATAATGTTAATTTGAAATTGTGGCTTGATTCATTATTCTCAAAAATTATAGGAGGATTATATGATTGATGTTGTTGTTGTTTCTTGTGATTTAACTAATTCATTATACTTTCTTTCTCCAAATGATTTAGAATTAAAATTAAATGATGAGGTATTATTTGAAGATAGTGATGATTATTTAATTGGAAAAGTTGTTAAATTAAATTATAAAGAGAAAAAAGAAAATTTAGATTTACCTTTAGATAACGTTGTTAGAGTTTGTTCTAAAGAGGATTATAAAAAGTATAATAAGAATATTATGAGTGCAGATAAAGCTTTAGTATCTGCAAAGAAATATGCTGAAGAATTAGATTTAGATATGAATTTTGTTGATTGTTATTATTATTTAGATAGATCTAAATTAATATTTTCGTTTATTTCAGAAACAAGAGTTGATTTTAGAGATTTAGCTAAGAAATTAGCTTCTTTATATAAAACACGTATTGAATTGAGACAGATTGGTATACGTGATAAAGCTAAGAAAATTGGTGGTATAGGGCCATGTGGATTGTTTTTGTGTTGTAATACATTTTTATCTGAATTTAATAGTGTTTCTATAAATATGGCAAAAAATCAAAATTTAGCATTGAATCCTACAAAAATTAATGGTTTATGTGGTAGATTATACTGTTGTTTAGGTTATGAAAATGACTTATATACTGAATTAAGAAAAGAATTACCTGAAGTAGGAAATATTGTTAAAACACCTTCTGGTAAAGGTAAAGTTGTTTCTATTGATATTTTGAAAAAAACATATAAAGTTGAATTATCTGAGAATAATATTATAGAAATGAGTTGTTAATATGATTAAATTAAATGATATATTGGGATATAAAAATAGAGTTATTTATCAAGATAATAACTTTTTTTCCTTTTCATTAGATAGTGTTTTATTATCTAATTTTTGTTCTATAAGAAAAAAAGATAAAAAGATATTGGATTTATGTACGGGTAATGGGGTTGTTCCTTTTATTGTTTCTTTAAGAACTAAAAGTAATATAGAAGGTGTTGAAGTACAAAAAGAAATATATGATATGGCTGTTAAATCAAATGAGAAGAATAATTTAACTGATCAAATATCATTTTATAACGAAGATGTTAAAGATTTTTGTACTAAAGATAAGTTTGATTCATATGATTTAATTACTTGTAATCCTCCATATTTTAAATATGAAGATAATAGTAATGGTAATTTATCTAAAGAAAAATTAATTGCAAGACATGAATATTTAATTAGTATTGAAGAAATAATTAATATTAGTTCTAATTTGTTAAAAGAGGGAGGTAATTTCTCTTTAATACATAGAACAGATAGATTTATAGAGGTAATACAGTTACTTAAAAAGTATAAGTTAGAACCTAAGAGAATAGTATTTATTTATAATAAATTAAGTAAGGGATCTCAATTGTTTTTTATTGAAAGTCAAAAAAACGGAGAAACCGGTTTAAAAATAGAAAAGCCTTTTATTGTATATAACGAAAATAATTCATATACAGATGATTATAAAAAGATTGTTGAGGAGGTTTTAGAATGATACAAAATAGTTATGATAATAAACCTACTTTATATTTAGTTCCAACTCCTATTGGTAATATGGAAGATATAACTTTAAGAGCATTAAAAGTCTTAAAAGATGTTGATATTATTTTGTGTGAGGATACTAGAGAAAGTAGTGTTTTGTTAAATCATTATGATATTCATAAAAAATTAATTAGTTGTCATAAATTTAATGAGAAGAAATTAGAACAATATATTATTGAGCAATTAAATAATGGGTTAAATTTAGCTTTAATATCTGATCAAGGTAGTCCTATTATTAGTGATCCTGGTTATATTGTGACTACTTATGTGGTTGAACATGGATATAATGTTGTGTCATTACCTGGAGCAACTGCGTTTGTTCCTGCTTTATCTAATAGTTGTATTTCTTCTGAACAATTTTTATTTTATGGCTTTTTAAATAATAAAAAATCTAAGAAGATTAGTGAGTTAAATAAACTTAAATATTTCCCATATACTTTAATATTTTATGAGACTCCTCATGATATTATAAATACTTTAGAATCAATGATAGAAGTGTTAGGAGATAGGGAAATAAGTATTTCCCGGGAAATATCTAAAGTACATGAAAGTGTCTATCGTGGTAAAATATCCGATTATTTAAAACAAAATGATATTTTAAAAGGAGAATTTGTTATAATAGTTAGTGGATATAATGATAATTATGACTTTGGTAATTTAGATATAGTTGAACATGTTAATTTATATATAAATGATGGCTTATCTGAAATGGATGCTTTAAAGAGGGTTGCGAAAGATAGAAATTTATCTAAATCTATTGTTTATAGTGAATATCATAAGAAAAAGTAGGTGTTTTTATGAAATTAATAGTTGGTTTAGGAAATCCTGGTAAAGAGTATGAGAATACTAGACATAATATTGGATTTATGTTTTTAGATTATTATCTTGATAAAAATAGTATTGATGTGAATTGGAAGAAAAAGTTTAATGGATTATATATGCAAACTTCTATTAATAATGAAAAAATAATTTTTCTAAAACCTCAATCATTTATGAATTTAAGTGGGGGAGTAGTTAATAAATATTTGAAATATTTTGAAATTGATATTGATGATATGTTAGTTATTTGTGATGATTTAGATTTATTTGTTGGTAACTATAAATTAAAGAATAATGGTTCTTGTGGAGGACATAATGGTCTTCGTGATATTGAAAAAAATATTGGATCTACTAATTATAAAAGATTAAGAATTGGTATATCTAATGATAAAGAGTTAGATACTAAGGATTATGTATTAGGTAAATTATCTAAAGGAGATACAAAATTACTTAATACTACTTTTGATGAGTTGTGTGGTTTAATTGAAGATTATTTTAATTATGATTTTGAGAAGTTAATGAGTTTATATAATAAAAAAAATAGGTGATTAGATGAATTCAATAAAAACTATTATTAATACTGAAATAAAAAACAATATGGGTATTACTGGTATTACCGATAGTTTTTTTTGTGTATATTTATTAAATGTTTTGAATAAATATAAAGAAAATATATTAGTTGTAGTAAATGATTTAGCTGAAGCAAATAATATATATTCTAATTTAAAGAATTTAACTGATGATGTATTATTGTTTCCTATGGATGATTTTCTTACTAGTGAAGCTATAGCTATTTCACCTGAGTTAGCAATTAATAGATTAGATACATTAAATTATATTATTTCTTCAAAACCATCTATTATTGTGACTAATTTGATGGGATATTTAAGATTTTTACCTAAGAAAGATACTTTTATTAATTCATTTATTAATATTAAAGTTGGAGATAATATAGATCTTATTGATTTAAGAAATAGATTGGTTAAATTAGGATATGTTAACGACAGTATTGTTAATAAAACTGGTGAGTTTGCCTCTAGGGGATTTGTTTTAGATGTATTTCCTTTAGATTATGATAATCCTGTTAGAATAGAGTTTTTTGGTGATGAAATAGAATCTATTAGATTATTTGATCCTACTACTCAAATTAGTATTGAAAAAATTGATAGTACTATTATTAAACCTATTATTGAATTTATATCTCTTAAAGATATAGCTGAAGAACATTTTAATAATCAAAAATATTTACCTATATATGAAGGGGTTAATTCATTATATGATTATTTAGATAATCCTATTACTTTTTATAAAGATTATGAACAATTAAGTATTAATTATGAAAATATATTAAAACAAGCTAATGAGTTTAGAAAAGAGAAGGATAAAGACTTTAAAGATAATTATTTTATAGATTTTAGTCAATTAAAACCAAAAAAATTAATTTATTATATGTATATTAATAATATTTCTACTAATATAAAGAATGTATTAGATTTTAAAAATGATTCTATTCCTTCTTTTTATGAGAATGTTGTTTCTATAGAGAAGTTTTTATTAGATTATATTAATAATGGATATACAATCTTTGTGTTTATTAAAGATTATCAAATTAAATCATTGATTAAGAAATTAAATATTAAATATAATCTTGTGAATAATAATTTTGAATATAAAGAGAATACAATTAACTTTGTTGATTGTGAATTAGATTCTGGATTTATATATGATAAATATGTATTTATAACCGGTAAAGAATTATTTAATGAAAAGGTTGTTAAACATAAGTATAAAAATAAATATAAATATACTACTTCAATTAAAGATTTATCTAAATTAAATGTTGGTGATTTTGTTGTACATGATTTATATGGAGTTGGAGTTTATAAGGGTATAACTTCATTAAATAGTTTTAATACTATTAAAGATTATATAGAAATATCTTATGCGAATGATGATAAGATTTATGTTCCTGTTGAAAAAATATCTTCTTTATTTAAATATACAGGTAGAGAGGGATTAAGTCCTAAGATTAATTCTTTAAATAATAAAGAATGGATAAAGACTAAGAATAGAATTGAGAACAAAGTACATGATTTGGCTTCTGAATTGATTAAATTATATGCGGAAAGAAAGTCTAAACATGGTTTTTCATTTTCTAAAGATAATGAATTATTAAGTGATTTTGAAAAAGAATTTCCTTATACTTTAACTGATGATCAAGAAAAAGCGATTGTTGATATTAAAAGTGATATGGAAAATACTAATCCAATGGATAGATTATTGTGTGGAGATGTAGGTTTTGGTAAGACCGAGGTTGCTTTTGTTGCAGCCTTTAAAGCAGTTTTAGATTCTAAACAAGTTTTATTCTTATGTCCAACTACTATTCTTTCTAATCAACATTATGAGAATGCGATAAATAGATTTAAGAATTATCCTGTAAATATTGGTAATTTAAATAGATTTACTTCTCCTAGTGAAGTTAGAAGAATTGTTAATGGTTTAAAAGATGGTACTATGGATATTGTTTTTGGTACACATAGAATTCTAAGTAGTGATATTAAACCTAAGAATTTAGGATTGTTAATAATAGATGAAGAGCAAAG